>TARA_R110002020_G_scaffold224599_1_pt1 | contig 255596 bp, 244 predicted proteins | sample TARA_R110002020 | Tara Oceans TARA_R110002020 (sample SAMEA4396489) | marine metagenome | biome: Westerlies Biome; feature: [MES] marine water layer (ENVO:01000295) within the mesopelagic zone...; material: water (ENVO:00002006), including particulate matter (ENVO:01000060)... | reverse complement strand
CACACCCGTCACACCGCCAACGGTGAACAGGAAGATGAAGCCGATGGCCCAGAGCATCGGAACCTTGAACTCGATGGAGCCGCCCCACATTGTGGCGATCCACGAGAAGATCTTGATGCCGGTCGGCACCGCGATGACCATGGTGGCCGCAATGAAGTAGGCTTTCAGGTCCACGTTCATGCCGACTGTGTACATGTGGTGAGCCCACACGACGAAGCCGATGACGCCGATCGACACCATGGCATAGGCCATGCCGAGATAGCCGAAGATCGGCTTCTTGGAGAAGGTCGAGACGATGTGGCTGACGATGCCGAAGGCCGGCAGGATCATGATGTAGACTTCAGGGTGACCGAAGAACCAGAACAGGTGCTGGAACATGACAGGGTCGCCGCCACCAGCCGGATTGAAGAACTGCGAGCCGAAGTTACGGTCGGTCAGCAGCATGGTCAGGGCGCCAGCAAGAACCGGCAGCGACAGAAGCAGCAGAACGGCTGTGACGAGAACGCCCCAGGCGAAGAGCGGCATCTTGTGCATGGTCATGCCAGGCGCACGCATGTTCAGGATGGTGACGATGAAGTTGATGGCGCCGAGGATGGACGCGATGCCAGCCGTGTGGAGCGACAGGATCAGGACATCCATGGCCGGGCCGGGGTGACCGGTGGTCGACGAGAGCGGTGGATAGAGCACCCAGCCGCCGCCGAAGCCGTTACCAGCGGAGTTGCCGGGAACCGTCATCGAGATACAGGCCAGAACGAATGCCGCAACCGTCATCCAGAAGGAGATGTTGTTCATGCGTGGGAAGGCCATGTCCGGCGCGCCGATCATCAGCGGCACGAACCAGTTGCCGAAGCCGCCGATCAGGGCGGGCATGACCATGAAGAAGATCATGATCAGGCCGTGATAGGTGATGACCGTGTTGTAGAATTGCTTGGCATGCGTGATGGCCGCATCGCCCTGCACGCCTTGCAGGTGCTCGACGATCCAGAGCATCGGGCCGATGCCCGGCTCAGCCAGTTCCCAGCGGATCAGGCCGGACAGTGTGTAACCGACAATGCCCGCACACATCGCGAAGATGAGGTAGAGCGTGCCGATGTCCTTGTGGTTCGTCGACAGGAACCAGCGCCGGAAGAAAGGCGGCTTGTGATCATGGGCATCGTGGTGATGGTCGAGGGCGATTTCATCCATTGGCATGGCGTATCTACTCTTCTCTCAAAGCTTAGTGGTTGGCAGCGAGCTTGGTGCTCGGCTCAATGGCGGCGATGGTCAGGACCGATGCATAGGCGCCTTCATAGTCGCCTGCGAGCATCAGCTGTGCCCACTGGTCGAACTGGGCCTGCGGAACAACGCGGACCTCGATCGGCATGTAGGCATGGTCGATGCCGCACAGTTCGGAACACTGGCCATAGTACACGCCCGGCTCGTCGACGAGGAACCAGCCCTCGTTGAGGCGGCCGGGAACAGCGTCCGTTTTCACGCCGAAGGCCGGCACGGTCCACGAGTGGATCACGTCAGCAGCAGCGGTGTAGTAGCGGATGTAGCGGCCAGCCGGGATGACCATCGGATAGTCGACGGCCAGGTTGCGCGGCAGCGAATCATAGTTCGAGCGGCCCGTGGAATCTTCATACTTCTTCTTGTCGTCCGGCGTGCCCTTGTGGACAGCGTTGGAAACGAATTCCAGCGCAACACCATCGGCGTCCACGATGTCAGGATACGAATAGGTCCAGTTCCACTGGTTGCCCTGCGCCTTGACGTTGATGAAGCCCTTCTCGGCAGCATCGGGGAAGTAGTTCTTGGTGTAACGCTCGTATTCGGCCGATTTGCCCTCGGCCAGAAGCTCGGCCGATTCGGTCTTGATCTTGTCGAGGTTCGGCACGACGTCCTGATAATAGAGGTTCGGGAAGGACAGGCCGGCAATCGCGACAAGGATGAGCGCCGGAACGATGGTCCAGATCACCTCGATCAGCGAGTTATGGCTGAACTTGCGCGAGACCGGGTTGGCCTTGCGGTTGTAGCGCACCATGACCCAGACCAGCAGCGCCGACACGAAGATCGTGATGGCCGTGATGATCCACAGGACATAGTCATTGTGGAAGAAGTGAATGCGTTCTGCAATGCGGGTTGCAGCCGGCTGAAAACCGAGCTCACCGTCGTGGGGAATGGCAGCAAACGCCGGTGCAGCCAGTATTGAAGCGCACAAGGCGGCAAAAAAGTGTCGCACGAAGGAATCCTCGTCTCGTTGGAATTGCTCCGCTGTATCTATATCAGACCGCCCCCGCAACCCAGCAGTTTTCGCGCTCAATATTGTCGCAGGCGCTCGTCGCATATGGGAAATCGTGCTAATCTAAGGAAAAATACGAATAGGGAGACGTCAATGGTTAAACTATATGTACTCGCTTCACTTGCATTCGCGCTAACAGCCCCTTTTGCCTCGGCCCAGGTCGCCATTCTCGGCAGCGGTGTATCCAAGGACTGCTACGAAGCCGCCAAATACCAGCGCGTGTCGGCACGCGAAGGTGAAGAAATCTGCACCAAGGCCCTCGAAGCCGAGCTGATGAATATCACGAACAAGGCCGCAACCTATACGAATCGCGGCGTATTGCGCATGCGCGCCGGGCGGCTCGATGCGGCGCTTTCAGACTATGACATTGCCAAGCAGATGCGGCCCGACGAAGGCGCGACCTACCTGAATGAAGGTGCCGCGCATATCCTGCGCAAGGATTACACCTCGGCCCTGGTCTCGCTCGACAAGGCGATTGAACTGAATTCACACGATCTCTACGCGGCGTTCTACAATCGGGCGATCGCCAAGGAGAATACGGGTGACATCCAGGGCGCCTATTTCGACTTCAAGACGGCGGATGAACTCAATCCCGAATCAGACCTTGCCCGCACGCAAATGTCCCGCTTCGAGATTTCGACAAACTGAAACGTCGGCGCGCCTGAGCCCTGCTTTCGGGCTTTGTCAAAGCCTGCATGGAACCAATTCGGCAACCTGCCGTTTCCTTTTTCAGAATTCACAATGGAAAAGGAAACACCATGTTGCGCTGGGCTATCATCTTTCTCGTCGTCGCGCTTGTCGCGGCAGTTCTCGGTTTTGGCGGCATTGCCGGCACTGCGGCTGGCATCGCGAAACTGCTGGCACTGATCTTCATCGTCCTGTTCGTTGTCTCACTGATTTTCGGTGGCCTGCGTAGGTGATGACCTCACAATCGTCCGCCTCGACGGATGAACCGAAGCGAGCGCCCGCCACGCATGGTTGGGCGCTCGTTGGTATTTTCTGGATCATGGCCCTGAGCACACTGACCGTGGCTCAGGGCCTTATTGTACCCATCGTCACCGCAATGATGCTGGCTTTGATCTTCAGCCCCGTACGTCGCTTGCTGGGAAGCATTGGCATTCCGTCGGGCGTATCGGCAGCCATCATCCTGCTGACACTTCTCGGCTCCGTCGGCACGCTCGGCTATTTTGTCTCGGACGCCGTGCGGGACCGCATGGCCGAAGCGCCGCACATGTTCGAGGATGCCGGGGACAAGCTGAAGGAACTGACTGGAACGGTTCAGCCGGTCATGGATGCGACCGCCCAGATCGAACACATTGCTTCCAAGGAGCCCGCCAAGGATACGGTGACCATCCGCGAGCCCGGCTTCATGGCCGGATTTACCGACAAGATGCCCATCGTCACAGGCCAGATCATCATCTGCCTGACACTGGCTTTCTTCCTGATCGCCTCGGGCGACCTCTTCTATGAGAAACTGGTCCAGGTGATGCCGACCCTGAAGGACAAACGGCGTGCGCTCGCCGTCGCCCGGGCCATCGAGAACCAGCTGTCGGTCTACCTGCTGACGATCACGCTCATCAACATGGGCCTCGGGGTTGCGATCGGCCTCGCGATGTGGGCGCTGGGCATGCCGGACCCGATCCTGTTCGGCCTATCCGCCTTCCTGCTGAACTATATCCCTTATATCGGGGCCATGGCCGGTGTCGGGATCTCGTTCCTCGTGGCCCTTGTCGCATTCGATTCGGCAACAGCAGCGATTGTTCCGGCGCTCGTCTATTGGGGGCTGACGTCGTTTGAAGGCCAGTTCGTTACGCCGGTCATGGTGGGGCGCCGACTGCGGCTCAACGCCGTTGTTGTTTTCGTATCCTTCGCACTGTGGGCCTGGCTCTGGTCGTTCATGGGCATGCTGCTGTCGACGCCCATGCTGCTGACGATGAAGGTCGTTTCCGACAATGTCCCCGGCATGGCCAGCTTCGGGAAATTCCTCGCCGACCGGGATGATCTCTCGCGCTCCGACCGCCGCATCCTCAAGTTCATCTTCCGCCGCGACGTGCCGCTGGCCAAACGCAAGCTGGTCAAGGATGCGGAAACGGCAGCGAAAGAGACGCCAACTTCGACAGACTCCCAGCCAGATGCTGAGCCACATACGGCTTGAGCAGGCTTTGCACTTGCTGCAGCGGCCAATCACACGCATCTAGGATGCATGACCCAGACCGAATTACCCTTCGATATCGCCCGCGCTGCGGATATCCTGTCTGACGCTGTCTCCGGCGGCGATGACGGCGACCTCTTCATCGAGCGCTCGCGCTCTGAAAGTTTCATGTTCGACGATGGACGCCTGAAATCGGCTGCCTTCGACACCGACCAGGGCTTTGGCCTGCGCGTCGTCGCAGGCGAAGCACAGGGCAGCGGCTACGGATCGGAACTCTCCCTCGACGCCATCAAGCGCGGCGCGCTGACGGCCTCGCAGGCCAAGCGCGGCTATTCCGGCCGCCTCGCTGACGGCCCCCAGCCAACCAATCGTCGTCTCTATGCGCCCATTGACCCGACCTCGGCGCCTGATTTCACAACCAAGACCGGCCTTCTGGCAGAGATCGATGCGTGGACCCGCGCGCTGGACCCGCGCGTTGTGCAGGTCTCCGTCTCGCTCGCCGGCAGCCACCGGGAAGTCGACATCATCCGGCCTGACGGCGCCGTCTTCTCCGACGTGCGCCCACTCGTGCGCCTGAACGTCTCCGTTACACTGGAAGAGAATGGCCGCCGCGAATCGGCCAGCGCCGGCGCAGGTGGCCGCGCAGCCTATGACGAGTGGATCAAGCCCGGCCGCTGGCAGGACCTCGTCCGCCGCGCCCTCGGCAAGGCCTCTGTCAATCTGCAATCCATCCCGACGCCTGCAGGCGTCATGGAAGTCGTGCTCGGTCCTGGCTGGCCCGCCGTGCTGCTGCACGAAGCGGTCGGCCACGGCCTCGAAGGTGACTTCAACCGCAAGGGCACCAGCGTCTATGCTGGCCGGATCGGTGAACAAGTCGCCGCCAAGGGCGTCACCGTGATCGACGACGGCTCGATTGAGGCGCGCCGCGGCTCGCTCTCGTTCGATGACGAGGGCACGCCCACCCAGCGCACCGTGCTGATCGAGGACGGCATCCTTAAAGGCTACATGCAGGACCGCCTGAACGCCCGCCTGATGGGCGTCGCGCCGACCGGCAATGGCCGCCGCGAAAGCTATGAGGCCCAGACCATGCCCCGGATGACCAACACGGTCATGCTGGGCGGCGACAAGGACCCGGCCGAGATCGTGGCCTCGATCAAGCGCGGCCTTTGGGCCGTCGACTTTGGTGGCGGACAGGTCGACATCACGTCAGGCAATTTCGTGTTCCAGTGCACCGAGGCCTATCTCGTCGAGAACGGCAAAGTCGTTGCGCCCGTCAAGAATGCCACGCTGATCGGTCACGGACCGACCGTGCTGCAGCAGGTTTCGATGATCGGCAATGACTTCGCCATGGATGACGGCGTGGGCGTGTGCGGCAAGGCCGGACAGTCCATTCCCGTGGGCGTCGGCCAGCCAACGCTCAAGGTTGGTGCCCTGACTGTAGGCGGCGCCGGATAAAATTCGCGTTAGGATTCACTCTGACTCTTGCGGCCCCGCGAGGGTTTTGCCACTTTGTCGCCACATTGGGCGCCGGGAGCAATAAGCATTCCGGCCTGCGGCGTAGAGGGTAAGATACGGCAATGAGATTGAGATTCCTTGCATTGGCTTGTGGGGCGATGGGCTTTGGCGGTGTGGCCATGGCGGATATCGAGACACTATCGGCTGATACCGCCTATCAGATGTCCCAAAAGGGCGAGCTTGTCCTGATCGACGTGCGCACGCCTTCGGAATGGGCGATGACCGGCATGCCGCGCGACAGCGTTGGCGCCACGCTTCAGGATACGGATTTCGTGGCACGGGCGCGCGGGGCTGTCCTCGGCGACCTGGACCAGCCTGTCGCCGTGATCTGCAAGTCAGGTTCGCGGTCGACCTCTGCAGCGCAGAAACTGGTCTCCGAAGGCTTTGGCCACGTGTTCAACATCACCGAAGGCATGGCCGGCCATCTCGGCGCCGGCGACGGCTGGATCAAGCGCGGCCTGCCAACAGACCCGTTCAATCCGCCGGACCGGTAAGCCTATCAATCCCAGAAAAAAAAGGGCGGCCGTTGCGGGCCGCCCTTTTGTTTTGTCCGGCTGTTAGCCGAGGGTCTTATCCGGTGCGCCCGGATCCGTGTTCGACCCACCCGTATCCACCGTGCCGACGTCTTCGGAAAGATCGTCTGCTTCGAGCGTCTGGAGATGCATCATCTTCGTCAGGAAAGGCGAGGCAACCGCGAACAGCACGCCGACAATGATGGCCACCCAGCCGACCTTTGTATAGACGCCGAGCACCTGGCCGACGCCTTCACCACCGGAAGCCGTCGCCTGCGCAATCAGGGCCGCAACCGCGTTGCCCGCACCCGATGCCAGGAACCAGGCACCCATCATGAGGCCGACCATGGACGTCACCGAAAGCCGCGTCATGGCCGAAAGGCCAACAGGGCTCATGCAGAGCTCGCCGGTCGTGTGCAGCAGGTAGATCAGGAAGATGAAGATCACCGGCGTCAGGCCGTCACCGGCCGCACCGAAGACCAGCACAAGGAAGCCGAGACCGAGTTGCATAAGCGCAAGCGCGAACTTCATAGGCGCGCTCGGCTCCCAGCCCTTTTTGCTGAGCCAGATCCAGAGCGCCGCAAAGACCGGACCGAGCGTCATGATGTAGAGCGCATTGATCGACTGGAACATCGAGGCGGGCACTTCCCAGCCCAGGAGGTTACGGTCGACATGCTCGTCCGTGAAGATGTTCAGCGACGACCCTGCCTGCTCGAACAGACCCCAGAACAGCACGTTCGTGGAAATTAGCACAAGCGCTACGATGATCCGGCCCCGCTGGTGCGGGTTGAGCTTCGCCACCGCGCGCCAGACGATGAACAGGTAGGTGACAATCATGGAGGCCAGAAGAAGCAGGTTGACCGCCCCCTGGCTGCGCACGAGGAACCAAACGATCAGCGTGGTCACCAGCGCGCCAGCCCAGATCGTATGTTCGCGGCTAAGCGGGCCGATGATCTTGTCAGCAAGAAGTGCAGGATTGCTCGGTTCCCCCGCCCCCTTGAGCGCAGGCTTGCCCCAGACGAACACGACAAGGCCCAGCAGCATGCCGACGCCGGCTGCGCCAAATCCGTAGGCCCAGCCATAAACTTCGCCGAGATAGCCAGCGATCAGCGCCCCGAGGAAGGCGCCCGTATTGATGCCCACATAGAAGATGGTGAACGCAGAATCGCGCCGTGCATCCGTCTTCGGATAGAGCGAACCGACAATCGTGGAAATGTTGGCCTTGAGAAAGCCGACGCCCACGATGATCAGCGCAAGGCTCAGGTAGAATATGTTGAGCACTCCGGGATCGGCCGTTTCGCCCGCGGCGACCGGGTCGCCCTCGATCGCCATGCCGAGGTGGCCCAGCACGAGGAAGATCGCCCCGATGGTGACCGCCTTGCGCGCACCGAGATATCGGTCCGCGAGGAAGCCGCCGATCACCGGCGTGATGTAAACGAGTGTCGTATAGGCGCCATAGAGGCCATAGGCGGCTTCACGGTCGAACAGGAAGTGCTTGGTCAGGTAGAGGACCAGCAGGGCCCGCATACCGTAATACGAGAAGCGCTCCCACATTTCGGTGAAGAAGAGGACGTAAAGCCCTCTTGGATGCCCCAGAAATGTCTTGTCGTAATCCTGCCCGTCGGCAATCGAATTGTCTGTCACGCAGCGCTCTCCCGTCAGCTTCCCTGAATTTCGCATATTGAGCCTGCTCTGGCGCATGGCTCAAGGCATTTTCTGCTTTTTCAGGAAGCAGAGAGGGAAAAGCGTGCCCCTAATAGGCCTCTTCTGTAAAAATAGGGCGCACGTCGCGGTTCCAAGGACCGTGATAACGGGCCAGGAGGCGGTCGGCGGGCGTCAGGCCGGTCTTGGCGATGTCGTCGAGTTCGGTGAGGTAGCCGGTCTCGTCATCCCCCGATGTTGAGAGGTTTGCCCGGTTGCGCAGGCCCTGCCGCGAGAGTTCCAGCACCTGCTTGGCAAGGTCCTGCATCGTGCCGTCGCCGGGAACCGGTGTGCGCAAGCCAAGCGTGCGAACGCCCTGACGCATCGATTCGCGCTCGGCATCGGTCCAGTTCTTGACAAGATCCCAGGCCGCATCGAGGCACTGGTCGCAATAGAGCAACCCGGTCCAGAAGGCCGAGAACGCACAGAGGCGGCTCCACGGACCAGCATCGGACCCGCGCATTTCCAAGAAGCGCTTCAGACGCACTTCGGGGAAAATCGTCGAAAGATGGTCCTCAAAGTCCCCCATGGCTGGCAGCTCGCCCGGCAGGATGGGCAGCTTGCCCGCCATGAAGTCGCGGAAGCTGAGGCCGGACGCGTCAAGATATTTGCCCTGACGGCGTACGAAATACATCGGCACATCCAGCGCATAGTCGACATATTGCTCAAAGCCGAAGCCCTGATCGAACACGAAAGGCAGCATGCCCGTGCGATCCGGGTCCGTGTCGGTCCAGATCTGCGAACGATAGGAGAGGAAGCCATTCGGGCGACCGTCAAGGAAAGGCGAATTGGCGAAAAGCGCCGTGCCCAGCGGCTGGAGCGCCAGCGAGACGCGGAATTTCTTCACCATATCGGCTTCAGAGCCGAAATCGAGATTGGTCTGCACGGTGCAGGTGCGGAACATCATCTGGCGACCAAGACGGCCCACCTTGTCCATGTATTCCGTCATGATGCGGTAGCGGCCCTTGGGCATCACAGGCGTCTCGGCGAGGCTCCAGAGCGGACTCGCGCCTGTGCCAAGGAAGGCAATGCCGAGCGGTTGGGCGATCTGGCGCACTTCGGCGAGGTGGCTGCCGACCTCGTTACAGGTCTGGTGGATCGTCTCCAGCGGGGCACCGGACAGCTCAAACTGGCCGCCGGGCTCCAGCGAGACGCTCGCACCGTCCTTTTTGAGGCCGATCAGGTGACCACCCTCGATAATGGACTCCCAGCCAAAAGTGTCGCGCAGCCCTTCCAGCATGGCGCGGATAGACGCCGTGCCCTCATAGGGCAGCGGCCGCAGGTCAGCTGTGGTGAAGCCGAATTTCTCGTGTTCTGTGCCAATACGCCAGTCCGCACGGGGCTTTGACCCAGCGTCAAGATATTCGACCAGCTCGGTCTTGGATTCGATACGTGCGGAGGACTCGTCGATGTCCGCGGTCGGTGTGGTCATCTCGGCCTCCCATAAATCGGTGATGGAAGTGCACATAGGTATGTTTCATCCCAACGCCAACCGGGTTATTCTAACCTTTGAAAAGAGAGTCCAAGGGGCAGAAGTGACCAAGCTGAAGGCAGATGAGCGCGACGACCTGAAGATGTGGGCCAGAATCCACGTCCGCGGAGGCTATGAAGAAGCCGATGAGATCGAGGAAATCCTCTTCGAACTCACCGAAGACTTCGAGACTCCGATGTCTGAACGCGACCGTCGGATCGAGGTGCGCAATGCCCTGATCGGGGCCGCGCAGGCGCTGGTCGACGAGCAGGACTCCTGGCCGGTGCTGACCGATTATGACCGGCTCGAGCTGGCCATGGACACGCTGGAAGACAATGGCGTGGTGGCTCGGGCAAACTTCACCTGCTGTGGCAATTGCGGTGCAGCCGAGATCGGTGCCGAAATCGAGGATTATGAAGCCCTTGGCCAGGTCGCCCGCGGTTATGTCTTCTTCCACCAGCAGGACACCGAAAGCGCCGTCGAGGGCCACGGGCTCTATTTCAGCTATGGCGCGGCCCATTCCGAGCATGACGCGGCGCATATCGCGATCGCGCAGGAATTGTTCGACCTTCTGGTCGCTGTCGGCCTCAAGCCGCATTGGGACGGAAAGATCGACCACCGGGTCGGCGTCGTGCTCGACTGGAAGCGCCGCTGGGTGGACGGTGTCCCGACCCCGCTGAAGCGCTGGTCGTTCTAGGCGCCCAGCCCTAGCCCCAGTCCCCACACAGCGCCTGCCACAGAGTCATGGCGGCGACCGCTGCCGTTTCCGCGCGCAGGATGCGGGGGCCGAGACTGACGGGATAGGTGCCTTCGCGGGCACGCAGGAAACCGCGCTCAGCCGGGCTGAACCCGCCTTCGGGACCAATCAGGATGGCCGCCGCCTGCCCTTTCAGGCCTTCCAGTACCTGCGCCATGGGCAGGGCGCGTCCGGACTGACCACCCCAAGGGGCATCTGCCTCATCGCCGGCTTCGTCACAGAAGATCAGCGCCGTGCCGGGCGGCAGGGCCTCAAGCGCTGCGTCGAGACCCAGGGCATCGGCGAGAAGCGGCACGTCCAGCCGCTCGGTCTGCTCGGCGGCTTCAAGCGCGATCTTTTCGAACCGGTCGAGGCGCACTGTTCGCGACTGGGTGCGCTCGGTGATAACGGGCTGAATGAAGCCAGCGCCAAGCTCAGTGGCCTTCTCGACGATGAAGTCGGTCTCGGATTTCTTGACCGGCGCGAAGAGGAGAGTCAGTGGCGCCGAGCCTTGTATCGGCTGCTCGCGGAGCTGCTCGCTGGGGATCATTTCGGCGCGTCGGCCTGCGACAGTGCTGATCTCTGCCCGCCACTCGCCATCACGGCCATTGAACACGCGGGCGGCGTCACCCACACTCAGGCGCATCACGCGCGTCAGGTATTTCGCCTGCTCCTCGTCGAGTTCGAAGGGCGTGCCTTCGACAAGATCACTGTTCACGAATAGGCGAGGCATGGAACTCATAGCCGTCCTATATGCCTATATAGAATTGAAGTTAAGCCGAAGGACTGTCTCATGAGCAAACCCGTTGTCACATCGATCAACCCTGCCACCGGAGACGTGCTGCAGACCTTTACCCCCCATGGCAGCGCAAATGTGGATGCGGCCATCGAGCGGGCGGACGATCGGTTCCAGACCTGGCGCCTTTCCAGCTTCACCGAACGCTCGCGCCTGATGCACAAGGCCGCCGACATTCTCGATGCCCGCAAGGATGCCTTTGCCCGCACGATGACGATGGAAATGGGCAAGCCCCTGCGCGAAGCCGTGGCCGAGGTCGAGAAATGCGCGCTGGTCTGCCGTCACTACGCCGACCATGCCGAGGCCTATCTCAAGAACGAAACGATCAAGACCGAGGCCAAGCGATCCTATGTGCGCAACCTGCCCATGGGGCCGGTTCTGGCCGTGATGCCTTGGAACTACCCGTTCTGGCAGGTCTTCCGCTTTGCCGCGCCGACGCTGATGGCGGGCAATGTGGGCCTGTTGAAACACGCATCGAATGTTTGGGGCTCGGCCCTCAATATCGAGAAAGTGTTCCGCGAGGCTGGCTTTCCGGAAGGCTGTTTCCAGACGCTGCTGATCGGATCGAAAGCGATTGAAGGCGTCATCCGCGACTCGCGCGTGAAGGCCGTGACCCTGACCGGCTCAGGCCCCGCCGGGCGCAGCGTGGCGAGCATTGCGGGCGAGGAACTGAAACCTTCGCTGCTGGAACTCGGCGGCTCGGATGCCTTCATCGTCATGCCGTCGGCGGATATCGCCAAGGCGGTCGATACGGCCGTGAAATCGCGCAACAAGAATAATGGCCAGTCCTGCATCGCGGCGAAACGCTTCTTCGTGCACGCCGATATCTATGACGCCTTCACGCGGGACTTCGTGAAACAGGTCGAAGCCCTGCGCGTGGGCGACCCGATGCTCGACACGACCGATATCGGGCCGCTGGCGACCAAGAGCATCCGCGATGATCTGGTGAGCCAGGTGGACGCGACGCTGAAGGGCGGCGCGCAGCTTATCAGCAAACCGGCCGATGTGGACGACAAGGGCTGGTGGTTCGCCCCGCAAGTCCTGTCCGAAGCACCGCGCGGCACGCCGGGATCGGACGAGGAAATGTTCGGTCCCGCCGCCAATCTCTGGCGCATCGAGAGCCTGCCGGAAGCGATCCTAAAGGCCAATTACAGCGATTTCGGGCTTGGCTCGGCCATCTTCACGCAGGACGAGGCCGAGATCGAGGAAGCCGTACGCGACCTGCAGGCGGGCTCGACCTTCGTGAACGCGCTCGTCGCTTCGGACCCGCGCCTGCCCTTCGGCGGCGTCAAGCAATCGGGCTATGGGCGTGAACTGGCAGCGGACGGCATCAAGGCCTTCGTGAACCGGAAGACTGTGTCGGTGAGCTGAGTCTGCTTGGGCCGTATCCCCGGCGCAGGGAGGATTCGGGCGTAGGGGATGGAGACTGGCCTAAGGCTAGCCGGACCGTTAGGCTGAGCTTGAAACCAAATCAGCAGAGAGCACGCATCATGAGCATTACACCGCGCAAGCTGGGGCCTGAGACCGTTTATCCCGTGGGGCTGGGGTGCATGAACCTGCATCACGGATACGGGCCGCCATCGGACGAGGCGGAAGCTGCGGCGCTGCTGAACGAGGCGCTCGATATGGGCTATAATTTCCTCGACACGGCGACGATCTATGGCTTCGGCAAGAACGAGACACTGATCGGCAAGGCGCTGAAGGATCGGCAGGGCGAGTTCGTGCAGGCCAGCAAATGCGTGATGCTGTTCGAGGATGGCAAGCGGAAGCTGGACGCGCGGCCGGAGAGCATCAAGGCAGCCTGCGAGGCGAGCCTGAAACGGCTGCAGCGGGAGACGATCGATCTCTATTACATGCACCGACCTGACCCGAACGTGCCGATCGAGGACTCGATGGGCGCGATGGCGGACCTCGTGACAGAGGGCAAGATCCGCATGGTGGGCCTGTCGGAAATGGGCGCGGGCCTGCTGCGCCGCGCGCATGCGGTTCACCCGGTGACGGCGATGCAATCTGAATACTCGCTGCTGACGCGCAACCCGGAGATCGCCGTGCTGGACGCCTGCAAGGAGCTGGGTGTGACTTTCGTGCCGTTTTCGCCGGTTGGGCGCGGCTATTTGGCGGACAATCCACCGGCGCCGAAGGACTATCACGAGGTGGACATGCGCCGCATTTTCCCGCGCTGGACCGAGCCCTACTGGACCGAGAACCTGCCTTTGCTGAAACAGGCGCAGGAGATGGCGGGCGATTTGGGCGTGACGACATCGCAGCTGGCAATTGCCTGGACGCTGGTGAAGGAGCCGGACTGTGTGCCGATCCCCGGAACGACCAATCGCAAGCATCTGCGCGACAATTTCAAGGCGGCGGAACTGGTGCTGAGCGAGGCGCAGATGGCCTTGCTGGACAATGTGTTCCAGCCGGAAGCCGTGAAAGGCCCGCGCTACAACGCGATGGCACAGGCGAGCGTCGACACCGAGCAATATGCGTTCGAGACCGAGGCCTGAGGCCAGCTCGCGTGAGAGTTGCGGCGGGCTGTGAAACGGCGCAATTCGCTGTATAAGCCGCCCGATGACCGAGACCGACACCCACCAGACGCCCCCACAAAGGGCCATTCCGGCTGACAGCGCCCTGCCGGGCCTGCTGTCGATGCTGCCGGGCTGGACGCAGCCCTATGCCATGCTGGCGCGGCTGGACCGGCCGGTGGGCATCTGGCTGCTCTACCTGCCCTGCCTGATCGGCCTCGCCTTCGTGCGGATGCGCACGGGGCTTTACCTTGTGGACCTGTTCTGGGTGCCGCTGTTCCTGCTGGGCGCTGTGGCCATGCGCGGCGCGGGATGCACCTGGAACGACATTACGGACCGGGACTTTGACGCGCAGGTGGCGCGCACGGCAATGCGTCCGTTGCCTTCCGGCGCGGTGACGCTGCGCGAGGCATTTGTCTTCATGGGTGTGCAGCTGGCCATTGGCCTCGCCGTGTGGGCCTGCCTGCCGGGGGACGCGAAACTGGTGGCGCTGGCGGCCATTCCGCTGGTGGCGGCGTACCCCTTCATGAAGCGGGTGACGTGGTGGCCGCAGGCCTGGCTGGGCCTGACCTTCAACTGGGGTGTCCTTGTCGGCGCGGCGACTGCCGGTAGCCTGAACGTGCCGGTCTTCATTCTCTATGCCGGGCTCGTGCTGTGGACGATTGCCTATGACACGATCTATGCGCTGCAGGACCGCGAAGACGATGCGCTGATCGGCGTCCGCTCGACGGCGCGCCTGTTCGGCAAGCGGGCTGTGCTGGTGAGCTTCTGCTTCCACATGGGCGCGGCCGCGCTGGTGGCGCTGGCGGCGGTGATCAACGGATCCATGCGGGCGGGCGCCGTGACGGCGCTGGCCTTCCTCGCCCATGGGCTGTGGCAGGCCGTGCGGCTGAAGCGCAGCCATGAGAACGACGCGCTGACCGTGTTCAAGGCGAATGTCTGGGCTGGCGCCATCATCGTGGCCGGTTTCACGCTGGCGGCCATGCTGCCGACGCCGAAGCCGCGTACGCTGTTTGCCGAACATGAAGTGGTACGCGCGGGACCGCCAGAGAAAGTGGCCCTGCCCTTCGGGCTGGAGCTAAGGCGCGAACATCATATGCCGCGCACGAAGACATGGATGGCGAGCGATGTGCTGAAGGCGCTGGAAAAGGAAGGTGTGCCGGTGGCCGAGCCGGATCCGGCGCCGCCTTCTGCCCCAGATGCTGAATAGGGGCCGCCAACCCGCTGAATAGTCGGCGCCCGATGCCCTGTTGCGCGTCGGTTCGCACCAAAAACCACTGAAAAGTCCGGGACTTCTTTACACAAGTGCTCTGTTGACCGTTTGTCGGCACTGCCCTACCGGTTGACGGCTATTTTTTGCTGGCCGTTTCGCGCTGGCAGGCAGTGTCACGGATGAACGAGAATGCGGGCCGCCCCTCACCCCAGACAAGCTGCGCGTCTGGAAGCGCTATATCGATACGACATTCTGGACACGCCCCGCGAGACCGAGTTCGACGAGATCGTCGCGCTGGCCGCAACAATCTGCGGCACCAGCATTTCCGTGGTCAACCTGATTGATGAAGACCGCCAGTGGTTCAAGGCCGAAGTCGGCCTTGGCGTGCGCGAGACACCGCTGGAGACATCGATCTGCTCGCACGTCATCCTTAGCGATGATTTCGTGGAGATTGCCGATACGCGTTCCGATCCCCGCACGCTGGACAATCCGCTTTGCGTCGCCGATGACGGCCTGCGCTTCTATGCGGGCGCCCTGCTGAAGTCGCCCGAAGGCCTGCCCATCGGCACCCTATGTGTGCTGCACGATGCGCCGCATGAGCTGAACGATTTCCAGAAGGGCGCGCTGCGCACGCTGGCCCGGCAGGTGATGCGTGAACTGGACCTGCGCGTGGCCCTGCGCGACCAAATGATACTGCGCCGGGAAATGGACCACCGGGTGAAGAACTCGCTGCAGTCGGTTGCCTCGCTCATTCACCTCTATCGGGCACGCGCAAGCAAAGACAGCTTAGAAGCCTTTGACGCCGTGGAGCGCAAGGTCAATGCCATATCGTTGCTGCATGAACAGCTGCATGAGTCGAGCGACCTGCAGACTGTGCAGATCGGCGTGTTCCTGCCGCGCGTGCTGGCCCTGCTGCAGGGCTCCGCACCCGAGAATGTGAAGATTCGCGGCGACATTGACATGCTGGACCTCAATTCGTCGGATGCCTCTTCACTCGGCATGATCGTCAGCGAGTTCGTGGCCAATTCGATCAAGCATGGCTTTGCCGACGGACGCCCTGGAGACATCGAGATTTCCATGCACCAGGAAGCCGATGGCCACATCACGCTGCGCGCAATGGACAATGGCGCAGGCAATGCCGCCGGCCCACGCCATAACTCCGCTGTCGAAGGTCTGGGCCAACGTCTGGTCGAAGCGGCGGCCTCGCAGCTGGGCGGAACACTGGAACGTAATGCCTCTTCGAAGGGTTATGAGATCAAGCTGGTGTTTCAAGCGCGCTGATTGCACGGGGAACACCCCGCGCCTGCGTGCATTGAGCCTGCATGGGCGCTTCATATGAAAAGAACAGCCTGACCCTGCCGGGCGCCGTTGCGATGGGCACAGGCGTGATGATCGGCGCGGGCATTTTCGCGCTGACCGGACAGGTGGCCGAACTGGCAGGCGCGCTGTTCCCGCTGGCCTTCCTGATGGCTGCCATCATCTGCGGATTCAGTGCGTACTCGTACATCAAGGTATCGAACAAGTATCCGTCGGCGGGCGGCATCGCGATGATCCTGAAGAAGGCCTACGGGCCGGGCATGGTGACCGGGGGCGCGGCGCTGCTCATGGCCTTCTCGATGATCATCAATGAAAGCCTCGTGGCGCGCACGTTCGGCACGTATACATTGCAACTTTTCGGCATCGAGGGCGGCATTCTTGTGCCTGTGCTGGCGATCGGCCTGATCGTCGGCGCCTTCCTCGTCAACATTGCGGGCAATGACGTCATCGGCTCCGTCTCCAAGATCACGGCCGTGCTGAAGATTGGTGGCATCCTCATTTTCGCCTTGGTGGCCCTCTGGGCGGCGGGATTCGCGTTCCAGCCTGCTGCGAACGGCGTTACCGACGAGACATCCGTCGGCGGCTTCCTCGCCGGTATGGCGCTCGCTATTCTCGCCTATAAGGGTTTCACCACAATCACCAATGACGGCGACGAGGTGAAAGACCCGAAAAAGAATGTCGGCCGGGCGATCATGATATCGCTCGCCGTCTGCACCGCGATCTACCTGCTCGTCTGCTATGCCGTCGGATCGACCCTCAGCATCGAGGAGATCGTCAAGGCGAAGGATTATTCACTGGCCGAGGCTGCGCGCCCTGCCGTCGGCGAATACGGTGTCTGGTTCACCGTGGCGATCGCCATCATCGCGACGGCGTCCGGCCTGCTGGCAAGCGTGTTCGCCGTCTCGCGCATGCTGGCCATGCTGGTGGAGATGGACCTGATACCGGCGCCGAAACTCGGCCTGCCGGGCGATACACAAACGCATACTTTGATTTACACGGTCGTCGCGGCAGGCCTGCTGGCAGCCTTTTTCGACCTCTCCCGCATCGCCTCGCTGGGCGCCATTTTCTATATCGTCATGGACATCATCATCCACTGGGGCGTCTACAGGCACCTGCGCGAGGATGTCGGCGCGAAGGCGCCCGTTCTCATCACCGCAATCCTTCTGGACGCCGTGGCACTAGGCGCATTCCTGGTCATGAAGGGGCAGAGCGACCCGCTGATTGTCGTGATCGCGCTAGTGGGCATGGTCGCCATTTTCGCCTTCGAACATTTCTATCTTTCAAAGGCAGGTGACGGCGACGATACTGCAGGCCGCAAGACGAAGGACTGAGCGCCATGAAACCGGAAACAAGAGACGCCGCCGCCAAGCGCCTCGCCCGCATCGAGGGTCAAGTGCGCGGCGTGGCGAAAATGGTAGCCGATGACCGCTACTGTATCGACGTCGTGCGACAGGTGCAGGCCATCAAGGCGGCGCTGAGCGGACTGGAAGGCGTCATACTCGACGACCATATCGCGACCTGCGTGGACCATGCCCTGAAGGGCGACGACATGGATGCGCGCCGGGACAAGGTCGAAGAGCTTGTGGCCGTCCTGGGCGGACGGAAAAAATAGGCTGCGCGAACCTGAGCTTCTACAAAGGCTTGCACCAGTCTGGCGGTGACATGCCTGACGGATCTGCCGGGTGTGGCAGCAGCATGAACTCTGGAAAGGGCGTCACGCGCGGATAGTCGCCGATCCCGTCGAACGCCGCCTTCACCTCGCCAATGGCGCTTCCCGGCAGTTCCAGCACGTGTTCGCCGCGGCGCGAATTCTTCTGTTGGCCAAACGACTGGCCCGCTTCTGCCTTCATCTCCACATGCCCGCCGAGCAGCCAGTCGATCTGATGGTTCTCCGCAAAATCAGCGACCCGGTCGACGGATGTCGCATACTCGCCAGCCTTGTCACATTCGAAGAAAAGCCGCCCCGGATAGATCGCGTCCCCTGAGAACATGATGTGCGTCGCAGCGTCATAAACCATGACGTGCGAGGCATGGTGCCCTGGAGTCGGCAGCACATCCACTGTGCGGCCACCAAGATCAAGCGCGCCATTATGCGCTGGCCACTGATCGATATCGAAGAATCCTGCCACATCATCAGCCGTGTGCCCGACGACAATTGTATTGGGCCGGTCGGCAAATGCCGCGTCGCCGCCGACGTGATCCCCATGACCGTGCGTATGCATGACCACGAGTGGCATTCCTCCGTGCCCGCTGGCCGCGAGCAGCCCGTCCACTTCGCCGCGAAGGTCCACGCCCTCAACGCCTGTGTCGATGAGAAGCGCCTTGTCCTCTCCCAGAAGGAGGTAAAGGAATGGTGCCTCGAAACTGGTCCGCAACGACTGCCGAATGACGAAAGTGTCCGCACGTATCTCCTGCACCTGGAAGGCAGGTTCGTCGGCATCAATGCCACTGTTCCACGCCTGCGCGAACAGTGTGGATGGCTTGGCGGCTTCCTGCGTTTCGCAGCCCGTAAGGCTGGCGAGCAGCATCGCAGACAAGAAGAGGGGGATGATCCGGGTCATGTCAGTTGTCTTTCATGCGAGAGAGGAGTGGGGCGTTCAGAAGGGAGTCTGCCGCGCGCTGGATGACGGACGGGAGATCGCACCCGATGTCGTCGAAGAGGGCTTCAAAAGCCTGACCGGCTTTCGCAAGGCGCGCCGTCAGGATTTGAAACTGATCAGCACCTTGAAGGGTCAGGCGGAGCAGTTTTCGGCGGCCGTCATCAGGATCATCGACACGCTCAACGATGCCGAGCCTGATCAGGATATCCACGCGCTGGGTGGCGACCTGATGGGGTTGGCCAAGTGCACGGGCAATGTCTGCGGTCGAGGTCGGCTGATGCTCGCCGATGTACAAGACAGTCGAAACAGCCCGCGACGGGAAGGTGATGCCGGCGGCTTCCAGCATGTCGTTTCCTTGCGCCACGATCAGTTCGGTCAGTCGCTCAAGCTGATACGCGATGAACGCGGAACCCAGCCTGTGTTTATCGATGAAATTTTCGTCGCTCATTTGCTTGACGCCCATTTGCACAATTAATTGTACAATTGACTGTATAAATTGACTCTGTCAAGCGTTACGCCCTGGCGTTCATCACATCTTGTTGCGCTGGTTGCATGGAGGCCACGTGGGATTTAGGTTGAGCACATGACAGTTGTTGTAGAAATGGTTTCGGATCTGGTCTGCCCCTGGTGTTGGCTGGGTCTTCGCAGGATCGAGGAAGCGCGCAAGCTCGCGCCCGAGGTCGACGTTCAGCTCCTCTTCCGGCCGTTCGAGCTGGACCCGACGATCCCCGCTGCGGGCGTCGACTACAAGGCATACATGAAGGAGAAGTTCGGCACCTCCGATGAGAGCCGCGAGCGCTCCGGCACGATGCGGCAGGCGCTGGTCGACTATGGCGAGGCCGAGGGCATCCCCTATCATTTCGACAGGATCACGCGCCGACCAAACAGTTTCGATGCGCACCGCATCGTGCGCTGGGCACAGGGCCAGAACACGGGGCCCGAGGCCAAGGAGGCCCTGTTCAAGGCCTTCTTCGAGGATGGACGCGATATCGGCGAGCATGAGGTTCTGGTGGATGTCGCACGCGAGATAAACCTGGACGCAGCCATCGTTGCTGACCTTCTGAAAAGCGATGCCGACGTCGACAATGTACGCGCAGAGGCCGAGGCCTTCCGCCAGATGGGGATCAGCGGCGTGCCAACCTATATCGCCAACCGGGCCGTCGCCGTACAGGGCGCCGAGAGCGCGGAGAAACTGGCGAGATTCCTGAAGCATGCGGCGGCGCAGCTGCCGCAGGAACGCCCGGCGGGCTGAGTGGACGGTCAGGTCAGCATTACGCGCGAGGGCCGTATCGCGATCGTTCGGTTCGATACCGGAAATCGCGCCAATGCGCTGAGCCAGAAACTCATGGCCGACCTGACCAGGGCCGCGCAGGAATTCCATGATTGCCCTGATATCTCCGCCGTCATCCTGACGGGCCGCGACGACCAGTTTTGCATGGGCGCAGACCTGAAGGATGCCGCAGGCACGGCAGCGGCCAAGGCATCACTCAGCGAGCGGCGCGTTCTGCTGCGGCGCGGCCCTCGCCTCTGCAAGGCCTGGGAAGAGATTGATGCGCTGACGATCTGTGCCGTCGAAGGATGGTGCGTGGGCGGCGGCGTTGCGCTTGCGACAGCCTGCGACCTGCGTGTTGCGACCGAGGCAACGCACTTTTATGTGCCGGAAGTCGAGCGCGGGATGAATATGAGCTGGGGATCTATCCCGCGCTTCGTGGCACTGATCGGGCCGGCCCGCACGAAACGGATTGCAGGCCTGTGCGAGAAGATCGACGCGGCGACCGCGCTGAACTGGGGCCTGTGCGATCATGTCGTGCCGTCGGGTTCGGCGGTCAAAAAGGCGCGCGAGATTGCCAAAGCGGCGGCTGCCCTGCCACCTACCGCGCTCAAGAGCGTCAAGCAGGACGTCAATATCGCGGCCCTCGCATTGGCGCAGGCGACGGGCTACCGCGACCTGGAGACTTTTGCCCTGCTCCAGCAATCAGATGATTTCAAGGAAGGCGTCAGCGCTTTCCTGCAAGGGCGGGACCCGACTTTCACCGGCGACTAAGACTAGCTCAGCTGCAGGTCCACAAGGCGGCGATAGGCGCCATTCTTGTCCATCAGCTCACCGTGGCTGCCGTCTTCCACCGCGCGGCCATCTTCCATCACGATGATGCGGTCGGCGGCGCGGACCGTTGAGAGGCGGTGGGCAATAATCAGCGTGGTGCGGCCCTTGGCGAAGCCTGCGAGCGCTTCCTGCACCTTGGCCTCGCTCTCGGCATCGAGGGCGGACGTCGCTTCATCCAGCAGCAGGATCGGCGCGGCGCGGATGATGGCGCGGGCGAGCGCAATGCGCTGGCGCTGGCCACCGGAAAGGTTGCGGCCCATCTCACCGGCCGGCGCGTCATAGCCGCCGGGCAGTGCAAGAATGAAATCATGCGCATTGGCGGCGCGGGCAGCAGCCTCGATCTCGGCCTCGCTGGCGCCAAGGCGGCCAAGCGCGATATTGGCGCGGATCGTGTCATCGAACAGCGCCGCGTCTTGAGCGACAAGCCCCATATTGGCGCGGATGCTCGCACCGGAAACATCCCGCACATTCGTTCCGTCTACGGAAACTGTGCCGCCGGTCGGATCATAAAGACGCAGGAGCAGGTTGAAGACCGTGGACTTGCCTGCGCCGGACGGGCCGACAAGCGCAATTGTCTCACCCGGATTGGCTATGAAGCTCAGGCCCTTCAAGGCCTCTGTACCATCCGGATAGGCAAAGCGCACATTGTCAAAGGTGACCGTGCCGGTGACCCAACCGATAGGTTGCGCGCCGGGCGCATCGGCGATCTCTGGCGCAGCATCGGTAATCTCGAACACGCGGTCAGCAGCGGCGCCGCCTTCCTGCGCCACGGAATTCAGCGTGCCGAGGGCACGCAGCTCCGGCGCAGCAACAGCGATGGCGCCGACGATACCCACGAAATTGCCGAGCGACGTGTCGCCCTGCGCAATGCGCCAGGCCGTCAGCGCAAGAATGCCGACAAGGGCGAGGCCGCCGGTGATCTCGAGGATCGGGTCGACAGCGGCGCGGTCTGTCAGCACTTTGAGGAAAAGGCGTGAGCGCTCGACGAAGCCGCGCTGGGCGCGGGCCTTCTGATAGTCCTCCAGACCATAGGCCTTGACCACACGGGCCGACTGGAATGCCTCACCCAGCAGCGAGGTGACTTCGCCGATCTGCTTCTGCGACTGGCGCGAGCGCTTGCGCACACGGTTGCCAAGCGCGAGCACGGGCGCGAATGCGATGGGATAGATGACCAGCAGGACGAGCGTGAGCTTCCAGTCCATGACCAGCATGGTGATGAAAACGCCAATGACCGTAAGTATGCCCTTGGTCAGGTTGTTGGCGATGCGCAGGCCGGCATCCCGCAGGGCATTCACGTCATTAATGAATCGCGAGACGAAACCGCCGGAGGCCTCCGCCGCGATGCGCGCAAAATCGCCATCCGTCAGCGCGCTGAACTGGTCGGCCTGGATGTCGACGACCGCGCGCTGGACGCCGGTATTGTTGAAAATGGTCATGCCATAAAGGGCGAGCGAGCGGACCACGGCCGCAACGCCGATAATCGCGATCAGCCACCAGAGTTGCGTCGGCACCTCGACCTTGTCAGGCCCGGCAAGGGCTTCGAGACCTTCGACGACCAGCTTCAGGAGGTATCCATACGAGGCGGCCGCGATGGAGGTGAGCGCGGCGCACAGCGTTCCGGCCACGAACCAGCGCCAGTGCGTGGCAAAGCGCTCGCGGGCCAGACGCATCAGGGCGCCGGTTGGGCGCGCCGGTTTGGCCGTATCAGACGTGATGGTGTTCCCCTGTCTCGGGGTCGAGCAGGCGGTGCGCATGCAGGATGAAGTAGCGCGTCTCGGCGCTGTCCACGGTGCGGTGGGCAGCGGCCTTCCAGGCGTCATAGGCTTCCTTGTAGCTGGCAAAGGCGCCAACGAAATCGATCTGTGAAAGATCCTCGAACTGGACGTCTTTAACGTCCTTCAGTTCACCGCCGAAGACGATATGGAGAAGCTGTTTTGCGTCTTTAGGGGCGTCGCCCATCTTTGCTGGCTCCGTTCTGGGTTTGGCTGCGGCTGGTGCCGCCTTTGTCTGCGGATCAGCTATATCTACAAATCCTGACCGGCGCACTAACAGAGGATGCAGGCGTTTTCCAGATGCGATGATACTGCGCTGTGCAGGTATGGCACGGTTAAACTGCAATTGCTCGCCCTTGTGCGTGGTCGCGAGGCCACCTGCCTCCTCAACAAGCACTGTCCCTGCGGCGAGATCCCAGTCGGACTTGTTGGAGAGCACGAGCGTCGCATCCCAGGCGCCCGAGGCCACAAAGGCCATGCGTAGCAGGGTGGAGTTCGGCTTGGGCCGTGGCACGGTCACGGCGGGCCAAGGCTCCGGCCAGCCCTTATAATTCAGCATTTCCTCTGCCGCGATCAGGCGACAGCCGGCCTCTGTGTGGCATTCGGAGACACGTAAGAGGTCGCCATTGAGATAGGCGCCAGCGCCCGTGCGAGCCTCGTAAAGCTGCCCCAGCATCGGCGCGTAAAGCACGCCAGCAACCGCCCGGCCCTCTTCCACGATGGCAAGCCCGACGCACCAGTGCGGATCGCCGCGCATATAGGCGCGGGTGCCGTCGATCGGGTCGACCACCCAGCAACGGTCCTTCTGGCGGGCTTCGAGATTATCCAGCGTCTCTTCCGACAACCATCCATAGTCAGGCCGCGCCGTAATCAGCCGTTCGGCGCACAGCCGGTTGACCGCGAGATCGGCCTCGGTGACCGGGCTGCCGCCGGTCTTCTCCCATGCGCGGGCAGACTGGCCCTCAAGCGTGTAGGACATGGCCAGCTGGCCGGCCTCGATGGCGAGGGCACGCAGCGTGACAAGGTCTTCAATCAGCGTGAGTTCAGCTGCCGGCAAGGCTCATGTCCTCGACGAGGATGCTGGGCGCATCGCGCGTGCCCCTGAACTCGAGATCGGAGGCGGGGATGAGACGCGCAAAGATGGCCGGCAGGTCGCCAGCGATCGTCACCTCGGAAACGGGATAGGCAATCTCGCCATTCTCAAACCAGAAACCCGCGACGCCAACGGAATAGTCGCCGGTATTTGGGTTGATCGACGGGCCGAACATGTCGGTGACGAGCAGGCCCTTGTCGGCCTGCGCCATCAGCTCGGCAGGCGTTTTCTCGCCCGGCTGCAGGTAAAGGTTCGATGTCGTCACGCCCGGCGGGTCGCCAAAGCCGAGCGCCCCGAAACCATTGGGCTTGAGGCCGAGCTGACGGGCCGAGGGGCCGTTGAGCAGCCACTCAGTGAGGCGGCCATCCTCGATCAGGTAAGTCTCCTTCACGGGCAGGCCTTCGCCATCATGGCTGCGCGACCCCATGCCCATCGGGCGGAACGGATCGTCGATGATATTGACGCCCTTGGCGAACACATCAGTGCCCATGGCATCTTTCAGGAAGCTGACACCGCGTGCGATGGACGGCCCGGAAATGGCGCTCATCAGCGCACCGAGCAGGCCGGACGAGACGCGGCGGTCATAGATGACGGCGGCCTTCTGCGTGCCCAGCTTGCGGGCGCCAAGGCGGGCAATGGTGCGCTCGCCAGCAGTGCGGCCGATGGCTTCGGCACTCGGGCGGTCAGCGGTGTGCCGCACGGACCAACTCTCATAGTCGCGCTCCATGGCGCCGTCTTTCTCGGCAACGGAGGCGAGGCCCAGGCTGGTGCTGGAGCCTGTCTTGTAGGCGAAGAAGCCGTTGCTTGCCGCAACCCAGCGGCTGGAACGGTTCCACGAGGCGCCGCAACCGGCAACCGTCTTGATTCCTTTGACGGCGAGCGCTGCGGCCTCTGCCGCAAGGGATTCGTGTTCGAGTGTCTCGGGCGAGAGTTCCGGTTCGCCGCTCAGGTCCATGTCGAGGGCGCCTGTGGCGAGTTCGCCGGCATCCGGCAGGCCGCAATACTTGTCCTCAGGCACGGCGCGCGCCATGGCGGCGCAGCGGGTGGCGAGGGCGTGGAGCCCCTCAGGGGAGAGGTCCGAGCCGGACACATGCGCCTGGCGCTTGCCGTAAAAGGCTCGGAGCGCAACGGACGTGCTTTCCTCGCGCTCAATGCTTTCCAGTTTGCCGTCACGCACAGACACGCTGACGCCCTCAGCGGCACCGATACGGGCGTCTGCAGCGTCGGCACCTGCCTTGAGGCACTGGTCGATAAGGCCGGCGAGCAGGTCGGCCGGCGGGGTCTTGAATTCAGCCATGTGCGCTAGATGGACCGCCCCGCAAGGCCGCGCAACCGCTCAAATCAGGCAAGGCCGTGATAAATCAGCATGAGGGCGACCATGATCATGGCGATCCATGTCAGCACCATGCCGAGGGCGCGCGCCGGCAGGATACTGCGCGACAGGCCAATGACATGCAGGAGCCGACCGAATGTGAACGTGCCGCCCAGAAGATGGATCCAAAGGACCGGTATGCCCATATACGCTGCCGTCACGAGGCCGACCATCATCGCCGGAATGTATTCGGTTGCATTCCCGTGCACCCGCGTGCGCAGCTCCAGCTCGGCATTCCCGCCATGGCCGACGGAAACCTGTGCAGAACGGCGTGTCAGTACCACCCGCAATGAAAGATAGATCAGCAGCAGGATATTGATGCCGATATAGACGGCGGCGGCTTCCAATGGTGGCATTTCCTATTTCTCCCCAAAAAAATGCCGCCGGCACATACCAGCGGCATTTATCATTTGTCCCATCCCTAAACCTGGCTCAGTCGTCGCGGCGCGCGTCTGGCAGGCGGTCGTTGATGTCATCGCGGATGTCCATCAGCGTGACGATCAGGCCGCAGACGAGGCTGGCAGCAATCCAGCCTGCGATCGTGAACCCGATAAAGTCGGCGACTTGGGAAAGACCGCCGGTCAGGCCGATGAATTCGTTGCTCACGACACCTTTCTGGTAGAGGCCAAGCGCCATCGCGCCGACGATAATCGCAATATAGGCCACGTAGACCATGATGCGGAAACTGTTGATAATCAGAAACTTCATGGGCATCCCCTCTGTGTTGCAGGCAGAATCTAGGCGTTTTGCGGCCCGGCGTCACGCGATTACACGCAGGAAACGAATGTCAGGGCCCGAACGGTGCGCGAATGCACGCAGGCAGACCGGTGGGGCTACTCTTTTGGCGGCGCCAGCTTGCAGGTAAACATGTCATTCACGACGGCGGCGAACTGAAGCTGTTCCTCGGTCGTAAGCGACGTCACGAAGCTTTCCACGTCACGCTTTTCGCGGCCGATGGTCTGGGCGGTGCGCTTGAACAGGTCAGGATCGAGTTTGGCTTCCATCGCATCGGCAATGCAGGTGCAGGTTTCGACCGCCTCGCCTTCAGCCGTGCAGGACTTCACAATGGCCTTGTTGTCGCCGCCGCTACAGGCGCCAAGCAGCGCGAGGCCTGCAATAGAAAGAATAAGGTGGCGCATTCCGTCGGCTCCGTGATCGATTGAGCGCGGAACTGACCATGAATCCCGAGTTAGGGAAAGCGCCTATTCCCGGCCGAGAATCTTGTCGATCTGGACCTTTGTGCCAAAATTCTCAAGGAATTCAGTCTTTACCGCCATCCGGTCATAATCTTCCTCCACCCAGTCGAGGAAGGGCTTCCAGGCCTCAGGCGCCCGGCCGGCATTGTAGCGCTCATAGGCATCGAAAAAGGCGTCAAGCATGCCCGTCTTGCCATGCTTGATGTGCAGGTACTTGAACGAGAGCTGCTGGCGCGCCTCGGCAAACGGCACCTTCTCGTGCAGCAACATATACAGGACAGACATGATGCCCGCCCGGTCCGCGCCAGATTTGCAGTGCATCAGCGCAGGATATTCGATCCGCGCAAACAGGTCCCGCGCGCCGAAAATGGCTTCCTTTGTCGGCGTATCACGGGAGAATACCTGGAAATCGACAAGTTCAATGCCCGCCGCTTCGCAGGCCTCTTTCTCCAGCAGGTAATAGCCTTTCGTGCTGGCGCCGCGCAGGTTGATGATCGTCTTGATGCCCCGCGCCCTGGCGTGGGCAACCACCTGGCGCGGCGAAGGCTGGTTGGCCCGCCACATGTCAGGCGCGATTTGGTGCAGGTTGCTGAAACGGGCCCGCAGGAAACCGTGATCCCCCCAGACGAGCTCACGCCGTGCCCGTTTGCGCCCAGCGGCGGTCGCGAGATCAGGGGCCACATGCGGGCGCTTCTTCTTTTTGGGCGTCAGTTTCACCATGCTCCCAGTGCGATTACAGGCGTGCCCGGCTGGCTGCAAGCAAAGGCGTCAGGACATTTTTTCCAGGCCTCTGCATCCAAACAGGCATCTGGCTGCATCTACCCAATGAAGCCGGACATTCGGAGCCGGTGAAACAACGAGAAAGATACCCTAATGGAAGACGTCCTTGTCCCTATTGTCCTGTTTTCTGTCCTGCCGGTCTGCATCTGGCTGGTCAGCCTGTTCAATTACAAAAAGCGCCTGACGGCCCACGAAACCGTTCGCCATGCCATCGATGCTGGCCAGGTCGTCTCGCCGGAGCTGGTCGAGAAAATGTCGCTACTGGTCGACCCCGTCCGCGCTGACCTCCGCCGCGGTGTCCTTTTCATCGCCTTCGGTGCCGCTTTCGGTGTCCTCGGCCTGTTGATTGGACAGGAAGAAGGCGACGCGATCATGCCCATGATCGGCGTGGCATCATTTCCGGTTTTCCTTGGACTGGCATATCTTGGCCTCTGGAAATTCGGTCATGGCCCCAAATCGGCCTGATCTCTGGATCGTCGCCCTGGGAGGCAACGACATGCGCACAGACCCTGACCTGGCAGCCGATGCCGCACGTGGCAGCGAAAGCGCCTATGCCGAACTCTTGCGGCGTCACCAGGCCCGGGTGCGGGGCATGGCACGCCGCCTGACCGGCACGGCGAGCGACGGTGACGATATCGCCCAGGCAACCTTCCTCACCGCCTGGCAGAAGATCGGCACATATGCGGGAGGCACATTTGCGGCCTGGATCTGCACGATCTGCTACCGCGAGTTCCTGCAGGTGCGGCGCCGCCAGAGACAAGAGATCGAGTTCGACGAAACCGCCGAGATCATCCCCTTCGGCCGCACGCAGGCCGACACGGCGAATGACAAGATGGACCTGTCACGCGCCCTCGAAAAACTGCCTGAGGCCCAGCGCATCTGCGTCACGCTCTGTGTCGCTGCCAGCCTCAGCCACCGCGAAGCGGCCGACGCCACCGGCTGGCCGCTCGGCACCATCAAATCCCATGTGAACCGCGGCGTCGCCGCCCTTCGCAAACACCTTGCCGCCACCGAAGTGGCATGATGGAGTAGAAACCATGCGAGACGAAGATACTTACGCCGACCTGACAGCCCTGTTCGCGACCGAGGACCGCGCACTGGAGGCGAAACCCTTTACCGATGACGTGATGGGCCAGATCCGCGCGCAGGGCCGGGTCCGCAAACTGCTGCTGGCGGTTGTCGGCGTTGCCGGGGCGCTGCTCGCCGCCGCTCAACTGCCCAAACTGCTGGCTGATACGGTCGGCCTCGACACGTCCATCACGACATCCATCATACAGGCACAGACCGACATAACGACGCTCGCCAGCTCCAACCCACTCTGGCTGGGCATCGCGGCCATTGTCGCCTTAAGCCTGATGGCCGTGGCTGCGATGGAACGGGCCTAGGCTTTCGCCCGCCAACCCATGCCCTCAAGCAGCGCTTTCGTCTCATAGAGCGGCAGGCCGACAATCGCTGTGTAGCTGCCATTGATATGGCTGATGAAACCGCCCGCCATGCCCTGGATGCCATAGCCGCCAGCCTTGCCCTGCCATTCACCGCTGGCGACATAGGCGGCAATCTCTGCATCGGTGAGCCGCTTCATCCGCACGCGGGCGAGCACAGTGCGCGCGTTCACCCGGCCATCCGGCGCTTTCACGGCTATGCCTGTAATGCACTGGTGCGAGCGGCCTGACAGCAGGCGGAGGAAAGCTTCGGCCTCCATCGCATCCGCCGCCTTTTCAAGATTGCGCGTCCCCAGCGCGACGACCGTATCGGCGGCCAGCACATAGCCCGCTTCCGGACATGCCGCCGCCTTCTCGCGCGCAAGGCGCTCAGCCAGCGCGCGCGGCGACTCGTCCTTGCGACGCGTTTCGTCAATGTCGGTGGGGGCGATCAGGTCCGGGACGATGCCGATCTGGGCGAGCAGCTCCCGGCGGCGCGGACTGGCGCTCGCGAGAATGAGCGGCGCATGTCCGGTAGACGCCATCGGTTTAGCGGAAGCGGTAGGTGATGCGACCCTTGGTAAGGTCGTAAGGGGTCATTTCAACCATGACCTTGTCGCCGGTCAGAACGCGGATACGGTTCTTGCGCAGCTTGCCCGCTGTGTGGGCGATGATCTCGTGTTCGTTCTCGAGTTTGACGCGGAACGTCGCGTTCGGCAGCAGTTCGACAACTGTGCCTTCAAATTCAATTAGTTCTTCCTTCGACATGAAGTCTCCAAATAATCTGCGGACCGTTGCGCCGCCGAAACGCATATAGGGGTGCGCCATAGCCCGTAGAAGGGATTCCGGCAAGCGCGTAAGGTCAGAGGGCCCCGCGCTTGTCCGCCCGGCCATGCTGGCTTACCCCTGTAAGTCAGGGAGGATACCATGCTGGATCTTGATCAGTTCGTCGAAGACTGCCGTGTCGCCGTAGGCGCCGACCCTACTCATAAAGCCGTAACAGAGATCGTGACGCGCGCGTTGAGCGACCCGTCAAACGTGCTGGCTGCGGTAGGCGAGCCAACGGCGGGCGGGATATTCCCGATCCATCGGGCAGACGACCTCACCATCCTGAATGTCGTCTGGAAGCCCGGCATGACCCTGATGCCGCATAATCACGAAATGTGGGCAGTGATTGGCGTCTATGGCGGCCGGGAAGACAATATCTTCTGGCGCCGGATAAAGGACGACCCTACCGGTCGCGTTGAAGCCGCTGGCGCGAAAGCCCTGTCCACAGGCGATGTCGCACCGCTAGGCAAGGACGTGATCCACTCGGTCACCAACCCGATCCAGAAACTGACCGGGGCCATCCATGTCTATGGCGGCGATTTCTTCGGTATCCATCGCAGCGAATGGGACCCGGAAAACCTGACTGAACGGGCCTACGACGTGGAAAAAGCAAAAGCCATGTTCGCCAGATGAGCGCGTAGGGCCTACCGCGTCTGCCCCGCATGCAGGGCGCAGATCAGCGTGAACAGGCGCCGGGAGGTGTGGAAGTCCACATTGACCTTGCCTTCGAGACGCTCGGCGAGCAGTTCCGAACCCTCATTGTGGATGCCGCGCCGGGCCATGTCGATGGCCTCGATCTGGTGCGGGGTCTGGTTCCGGATGGCATCGTAATAGCTGTCGCAGATCATGAAATAATCGCGGATCACGCCCCGGAACGGGCCCATGGACAGGATGAACGTGTGCACGTCCTCGCCCGCCTCGTCACGAATGGCAAAGACGAGCTTGCGCTCGACCTGCGAGAGGCTCAACGCATAGGGGCCCTTGTCGTGATCGGGCAGGCCAAAACTGTTCTCTTCAATCAGGTCGAATATGGCGACGCGGCGCTCGTGCTCCGCATCAGCGCCGGAGGCGCCCAGCGTCTCGTCATCGATATCAATCGAGATCAGCCGGTTTTCACCCATCGGCCCCGCTCCGGTTGGTACGAATGGACACAGAACGGGCATGCGCCGGCAGGCGTTCGGCCTCGGCAAGGCGCAGGGCGGCAGGCGCAAGCGCCGCAAAACCCTCAGGGCTGACGCGCTGGATGCTCATGCGCTTCAGGAAGTCATAGAGGCCAAGGCCCGAGCCGAACCGCGCGGCGCGGCTGGTTGGCAGGACGTGGTTGGAGCCCGTCACATAGTCGCCCAGCGCCTCAGGCGTCAGGTGGCCAAGGAAGACCGCGCCAGCGTGCTGAATGAGCGGCAACAGGCCATCCGGATCGGCAATGGCCAGCTCCAGGTGCTCCGGCGCAATCTGGTTCGCAATGGCTGCTGCAGTTTCAAGGTCCGGCGCGTCAATGATGGCGCCGTGGGCCTCCCAGGAAAGACGCGCGCGCTCGCCGGTCGCCAATTCTTTCAACTGGTTTTCCACAGAGATTTCCACAGCCTTGCCCACAGCCTTGTCCACGGCGATCAGGATGGACTGACTCGAGGGATCATGCTCGGCCTGCGAGAGCAGATCGGCAGCCACCCAGTCGGGATTGGCGGTGTGATCAGCGATCACGAGAATCTCGGACGGACCGGCAATTGTGTCGATGCCGACACGGCCAAAAACCTGCCGTTTGGCTTCCGCCACGAAGGCATTGCCCGGGCCGACAATCTTGTCGACCGGCTTCAGGCGGCCAGCGCCAAAGGCCAGCGCAGCAACGGCCTGCGCGCCCCCGATAGGGTAGAATTCATCCACACCGGCTTTCAGCGCTGCATAGGCCACGGCAGGCGCCAGTTCGCCGCCCGGCGCAGGCGCCACCATGACAATGCGCGACACGCCGGCAATCTTCGCCGGCACGGTGTTCATCAGGACGGAGGAAGGATAGCTCGCGCGGCCACCAGGCACATAGACGCCAACGCTTTCCAGCGCCGTCCAGCGCCAGCCCAGCTCGACGCCAGCTGAGTCGGTGAACATGTGGTCGGCCGGGCGCTGGGCCGTGTGATAGGCCGCAATCCGGTCATGCGCGAAATCAATGGCCTCCCGCAGGTCGGCCGGGCAATCAGCCGCGAGGGCGTGGAGATCCACATTGTCAGACTGGAGGGTGGTGGGGTTGACCTGAAGCTCGTCAAATTTGGCTGTATAATCAGCCACAGCCTGCCCGCCGGACGCTTCGACATCCTCAAGGATTTTACGCACAGTACTGGCCACATCATGGCCTGTGCCGCGGTCCTCAGCGAGGAAGGCGGCAAAACCGGCTTTGAAGTCCGGTGCACTGGCGTCAAATTTACGGACCATGATGGGGGACCCGGCTTTCCAAAACCCGGTACATGGACTGTCATATCCCGGCTGGCAAGGCGCTGGTTAGGCCGCCATGCCGCATGGGCAGGGTGATGGCCTATTTCCGGCGGCGCTCGTGGCTCGGCAGGTTGCGCGTCGGCCAGACATAATCGCTGTCCAGTAGCGTGGCATCCAGCACTTCCACGTCCAGCGTGATTTCGCCATCGCCCGCAAAGAGCAGCGTAACCGTTCCGCCGGGTGGCTCCTCGGAAGGCGTGAACGTGACTTCGAGCAGCGAGAGGATCAGTTCCGGATCGACCTTGGTTACGGCCCGCGTCTTCGCGCCGAGCACACCATCAAAAGCCAGCAGCGAGCGAACCCGCGCGCCTTCCTTCGGGTGCGGCTGGCCAGCTTCCCAGCGGAAACGGTTCAGCTCCAGCGAGAAGCGGCGTTTCTTCGCCTCGTATTTCAGGCTGCCAGCCTTTACGACCGAATCCTGAACCGCCGCTGCAATGACTTGAAGGTCTTCAGGCGTTTCCGCCAGGAGACGCAGCGCTTGTGGTTCGGACATGTTGGCCCCTTACTCGTCCTCGCCCGACAGGCGCTTGATATTGGCGCCGCAGGCATTCAGTTTTGCTTCCAGCCGCTCGAACCCGCGATCCAGATGGTAGATACGGTTCACCACAGTCTCACCCTCGGCCGCAAGCCCTGCAATCACAAGCGACACCGACGCACGCAGGTCAGTCGCCATCACAGGCGCGCCCGTCAGGTGCGGAACGCCCTTCACGACAGCCTCCTGCCCGCGGACCAGAATATTGGCCCCAAGGCGCTGCAGCTCGGGTGCGTGCATGAAGCGGTTCTCGAAAATCGTCTCGCGGATGATGCTCGTGCCATCGGCAACGCTCATCAGCGCCATGAACTGCGCTTGCAGGTCCGTGGGGAAGCCGGGGTGCGGCTGCGTGGAAACGCTGACCGCTTTCAGGCGCGTGCCGTTGCGGCGGATGCGCAGCGTGGAGGCGGCCTCGTCGGCATCCACAGTGACGCCAGCCTCGCGCAGCTTAGCAATCATCGCGCCCAGCGCCTCAACCGGGCAGCCGTCGAGCGTGACGTCGCCGCCAGCCGCCGCCGCCGCCATGGCATAAGTGCCCGCCTCGATACGGTCCGGCATGACGGCATGCGTGGTGCCGTGCAGCTTCTCCACACCCTGGATGCGGATCGTGGACGTACCGGCGCCAGTAATCTTGGCGCCCATCTTGTTGAGGCAGTCCGCAAGGTCCTCGATCTCGGGCTCGCGCGCCGCGTTCTCGAGAATGTTCTCACCTGACGCCAACGTGGCCGTCAGCATGGCATGCTCGGTCGCGCCAACGCTCGGCATCGAGAATACGATATGCGCGCCCTTGAGACCGCGAATGGCCGCAGCCTTCACATAGCCCTGCTCGACCTTCAGGTCAGCGCCCATGGCTTCCAGCGCCTGCAAATGGAGGTCAACCGGACGCGCACCGATCGCACAACCGCCCGGCAAGGACACGGTCGCGTGCCCGGAACGGGCAATCAACGGTCCAAGAACGTTAAAGCTCGCCCGCATCTTGCGCACCTGTTCATAGGGCGCGATCGTGCTTTTCAGCTCGGCGGCATTCAGGTGGCAGGTCGACTCGCCCTTCGGCCAATAGACCTCCACGCCCAGAGTCTCCAGCAACTGCGCCAGGAAGCGCGTATCCGCCAGGCTCGGCATGTTGGTCAGCGTGATCGGCTCGTCCGTCAGCAGGCACGCGACCATGAGCTTCAGCGCCGAGTTCTTGGCGCCGGAAACGGGAATGCGGCCGTTGAGCTCAGCGCCGCCAATAATGTTCAATCTATCCATGGTGCGCACTTATAGAGCGGTTCACGGCGCGGGAAAGGCGTGATTGTGCTGTGGCTGGGGCATTGTTGCCGCTGAGGCAGGATCAGGAGCTTTTGGATGGCTTTTCAGGAGCAGGCCGCGTGTCGCTCGCCTTGCGGGAAGCCGCCTTCCGGCGCTTGAGATTCGCCCGCAGGGCCTCGGCGCGGCGGGCAGCTATTTGCGGGTCTTTCGGCGTATGGGACATAAGTACAGCTTTTCGCGGCGAAACGGTCTTTTCATATGGGAAGGCTTAAGCTAAAGCCGCGACTTGCAAACGGCAACGCCGCGGTAGCTCAGTGGTAGAGCGCGTCATTGGTAATGACGAGGTCGGGAGTTCAATTCTCCCTCGCGGCACCAGTTTCGCAAGACATTCCCCGGTTGCGTTGATTGAAATCACGCCCCGCCCTCAAACTCATCTGCATTTGTACGTCGTTATGCGCCGCTAGCGCGAAGGTTTAATTCAGCCCCTATTCGTACCCGAAGGGGCAATTTCGACCCTTGTAGTGAGCCTATCCAATATTTGATTGCGCAAAATTGCGGCCAATTGTGACGCTTACGACACACCTGTGACAACAATTGGTCCGATCTATCTTTTTAATGCCCCAAGAGATTGACCCACGTTTCCCTCCCTCTAATCCTCAGGGATTGTGAATAGAATTTAATATTGAGCCTTGTGAGGAGGCTTTTCGGTTTCACAAATGGGGGCGAACTCGTCACGAGTTCGCTATTGTTTTGGAGGAGTATTCAAGTGGTCAACAGATCAATGAAAATGAAGCTTCTGAGGACAAGCCTGCTCGCAGGCGTCGTTGGAAGCATGTGGCTGGGCGCTGCTGCCGCCCAGGAGGCGGTTGTCACCGTCGAAGAGGATGAAGTTGAGCTTCTCAATACGCAACCGAACGACGAAGACGCTTCGGTTCAGGATAAGGTTGTTGTCGTTGGCTCGCTTATCAAGCGCGACGAATACAGCTCGATCTCTCCTGTACAAATCATCAATGCTGACATTCAGCGCGACAAGGGCCTGATCGACGCGACGTCCATCCTGCAAAGCTCGCCTGTTTCAGCTGGCCAGCAGATCGACGCCTCATTTGCCGGCTTCGTTCTGGACAACGGTCCAGGCGCAACGACTGCAGATCTTCGTGGTCTCGGTGCAGGCCGTACGCTTGTTCTCGTCAATGGCCGCCGACTGGCACCGGCCGGCGTTGAAGGTGCTCCATCCTCACCGGATATCAGCCTGATCCCAGGCGGCCTGGTTGAGAGCTACGACCTGCTTCTTGACGGTGCTTCGTCCATCTACGGTTCGGATGCTGTTGCCGGTGTGATCAATGCAACGCTCCGCAAGGACTTTGATGGCCTTGAAATGGATTTCTTCCACACGATCCCTGATCAGGGTGGCGGTGAGGAAACTCAATTCAACGCAACCTGGGGCATCAATGGCGACCGCGGCTTTGCTGGCTTCGGCGTGGAATACTTCACACGCAACACGATCAAACTGTCGGATCGTAGCTTCTCAGACCGCTGCGAGCGGATTATGGAAGTCACGACGAACGGCCAGCGCCGCAGCGACGACCTGACGCTCGAAAACGACTATCCTGGAATGGGTAGCCAACCGTGTGATTATTTCCCGCTGGCACGTCGTATGTCGATCCAGAACTCGGGCTTGGCAGCCTATCAGTTCGGCAGCCTGTACTACACACCAGGTTCTTCGAACGTGGGTGTGCCGAATTTCTCTGAAAGCGGTGACGTGTTCGGCGAAGTGGTTGATGGCAACGGCGATGGTCTCGCAGACTTCTCGTTCTACGATTACACAACGAATGGCTCGCCGGAAGATCGCTCAATGGACATGCTGTCCGGCACGGAAACGCTGTCGCTGTTCAGCTATGGCGAATACTCCATTGCCGCACTCAACGACATGACCGCCTATTACGAAGCTTCCTATTCGCAACGCGAATCGAAGCTGAAAACAGGCCTCGCGCAGCTGTTCCCAACGGTGTCGGGATCCAATCCTTTCAACCCTTGTAATATTGAGACCGGTACTGACTGCGGTGCAGCCTTCACAAACTATCTGCTCAATACGTACGGCATCTCGCTCGCTGACTTTGGCATTCCTGATGCCGTTGAAGGCGCCAGCTATAACGTTCAGCCGATCGTCACCGTGCGCGGCGATCGTGATAACGTCGATGTCGATCTTTCGCAGTATCGGCTTGTGGGTGGGGTCAAGGGCTCGCTTCCTTTTGCCATGCCTCTGATCGGCAACACCTGGGACTATGACGTCTACGCAAGCTACTCGCGTTCAGACGGCAACTCGATCCGTAGGGGTATCCGCGATGACCGCCTTCAGCTTTCGCTGGCAACGACGATTGAGGACCCAAGCAATCCGGGCAACTATATCTGCGGCCTTGACGTAGATGGCGATGGCATCCCGGATCCGGGTTCGACGCCAGGTGGCTGTGTACCGGTCAACCTCTTCGCTCCATCCCTCTACAACACAGCTGTTGGCGACTTTGCCACCCAGGAAGAGCGCGACTACCTGTTTGGTGTCCGTACCTTCGCCACGACCTATGAGCAGACCGTCATCAACGGTGTGATCAGTGGCGACCTGGTCAACCTGCCAGGCGGCATGAGTAAAGCAGCTGTTGGCTTCGAATACCGTCAAGACACGCTCGAATCGCGTCCGGACGATGTTGCGGCTGATGGCCTCTTCTACGGCTTCTTCAATGATGAAGGTGCGTCCGGCTCCAAAGACCTCTACGAGGCTTTCGCAGAACTCGAACTGCCACTCGTGGCAAATGTTCCGGGAATCTACGAACTGACGACCAACATTTCCGGCCGTTGGACTGAAGAGGAATACTATGGTGCCGCGTGGACCTATTCAGGCAAGATCGGCTACCGTCCGGTGGAATGGCTGAATGTCACCGGTACAATCGGTACATCCTTCCGCGCACCTAACGTGCGGGAGCAATTCCTGAAAGCTCAAACGGGCTTCCTGACGCTCACCGACCCTTGCGTCGTTCCAGAAGCAGCATTCGACATCGCAACCGGTTACAATGCTGCCAATGATCCGCGTGACGCAACGACTCTGGCAAACTGCCAGGCTGCTGGTATTGACCCGACGACGTTCGCTCCGAACGGCGCCGGCAACAATACTTTCTCCACGGAGATCGTCTCCGGGGGCGGTACGGACCTCGACGAGGAAACCTCCAACTCCTGGACGGCTGGCCTTACATTTGAACAGCCTTGGTTCAGCGCTTTCGACTTCAGTGCTCGTGTCACTTACTATGATATCGAGATTGAAGGTGCGATTGCAGAGCCAAGCGCCCAGTTCATCGTCAACGACTGCTTCACGCTGCAGCCTACCTACCCCAGTTCGTTCTGTGGTCGAATTACGCGTGATTCCAGTGACCAAAGCCTGATGATGATCTCTGCCACGCCAATCAACGTGAACAGTGAGACGGCTAAAGGCGTCGACATCAACTTCTCGTACGAGCAGGATGTCACGTTGTTCAAGCGTTCGATTGGCCTGTTTGCTGACCTCGCGTCCAACTACAAAGTTGAGCGCAACGTCACGCAGATTGATGACGAAGGCGTAGCAACTGTCACGGAATATGTCGGCCGGATCGCCTTCCCTGAATGGACAGGCACACTATCGGCAGGCGCCCGTTATGGAGACTGGCGCATGACCTGGTCCAGCCGCTATATCGGCAAAGGCCAGCAGCCTGACTCCGACGAATTCAGCAACATCATCGATGGTGGCTCGGAGACCTGCGTCGGTGCCGCTAACGGCGACGTAGACTGCCGCGATGTTGACTTCGTGGATGAGTTCTGGACGCACGACATCTCCCTTGGCTACGAAGGCGACACGTTCAACGTCTCCGTCGGCGTTCGGAACGTCTTCAATGAGCAGCCACCGCTGGTTAACCCGGACGAGTACACCACGAACGGCGGCAACGTGCCGCTTGGCGCAGGTTACAACGCCGGCATCTTCGGCCGTACGGCGTTCATCCGTGTTGGCAAACAGTTCTAATAACGAACTGAAAATTCGAACCTGAACAGGGGCGGTGGGCATGTCATCAAGCGTTGACATCGACCTGCCGCCCCTTTCTCATCCACGCACTGTCTCGCCCGGGGAGGGCGCCGAACCAGGAGATGCAAACAATGCATACCCCCAATTTCAAGACCTCGATTGTCCGTATGGCTGCCGCCATCGCCATTGGCTGTACCGGACTGCCAGCCGTTAGTACGGCCGCAGCCGATCCTGTCCCGATTGATGCATGGGCATTGCGTGAAGTGATGCAGAATGTGGAGATCAACCCGTCAGGAAAGCAGATTGCGTGGCTGTCAAATACGGCCCGTGAAGGCAATCCCATCCTGCAGATTTACGATACAGGAAAATTCTCGGATAAGCCCATCAACGTCGGCGCTGACCATATGGAGTTGCAGGGGTTTTCGTGGGTAAGCGATACAAAGCTGATCGTCTCCTTCCGGCAAAAAGTTCGCAAAAGGATAGATGGCTTCAACCAGGGTGTTTATGAAAACCAGCTGGCCCTCTTTGACGTTCCCACCAAGAAATTTACGGAACTCGGCGACAATTTCTCCATTGCGAGCCTTCTGCCGAGTGAACCTGACACAGTCATCATCTCGCAGCCGAATGACCGCTTTGGCCTAAATCTCGAAGATGACCCTTTCGCCGCGTTCCGGCCCCGCACCTATTACCGGCTCAACCTTGAGACGGGCCGCAAGGAGCTGATCCTGAAAGGCAATGCGCGCGTTGCGACTGCAATCTTCGATGATACCGGAAGCCCCAGATTCTCGTCAGGCTATGATGCCGGTACCAAAGAATACGTCTTCTACGGTCGTAATCGTGACGAAACCGATTGGCGCGAAGTTGGTCGGCTCGACAGCTTCAAGCTCGAAAGCTCGAATTTCAATGTCGATGCATTCGATCCCGAAGATCCCGACATCGCCTATGTCTCAGCGAATAACGGAGACGACAAGGTCGGCATCTGGAAATTCAACATCCGTACCGGCAAGTTCGGCGAACTGGTTTACCGTCGCCCCGACGTCGATGTTGCAGGGATGCGCATGGTTTCCGACTATTGGAGCCGAGGCAACAAGCCCGCTGGCATTATCTATTACGGCGCCAAGGTCGAAACGGAATGGATGGATCCTGCCGAGCAGGCGCTATTTGCCTCGCTCGAAGGGGCCATTCCGAATGCGCACCAATTGTCTGTGACATCCCGTTCGCGTGATGGAAAAACAATGGTCGTGTACAATTCCGGTCCCAAGGACCCGGGCTCCTATTACCTCCTGCAGGATGGCGCACTCAGCTTTGTCGGCACCAAGAACCCGCTGCTGAAACCCGAAGACTTGAGCGAAGTGCGCTACATCAAGTACCCAACACGCGACGGACGTGAGGTTGCCGGTTACCTGACCGTTCCAAAAGGTCCCGAGCCGCATCCGCTGATCGTTCTGCCTCACGGTGGTCCCTTCGTCGCCGAAGTTGTCGGTTATGACGAATGGGGTCAGTTCCTCGCCAATCACGGCTATGCCGTGCTGCAGCCCCAATACCGAGGCTCGCTGGGATATGGCCTGGAGCATTGGGAAATTGCCTATGGTCAGGGCGGTCTCAAAATGCAGGACGACAAGGATGACGGCGCGCTCTGGCTCGTCAAGCAAGGCTTTGCTGACAAGGACAGGCTGGCCATGTTCGGCTGGTCATACGGTGGATATGCTGCCGCAGTTGCGGCCTCGCGTGATCCCAACATCTACCAGTGCACCATCGCCGGTGCCGCCGTTGTCGATGGCAACATGCAGCTGAACTACTATCGCGACGGCCTGCTGCCCGCATCGGAATACTGGGAGCTGAAGCGCCGAGAAGGCGTACAGCCGCTCGATGAGGCCAGCAAAGTCAACATCCCGCTCATGATCATCCACGGCGATGTCGACCAGCGTGTGCCCTTTGAGCACTTCAAGAAGTACACGCAAGCGCTGGACAAGGCGCACATCAACTACAAGTCGGTCGTCCTCAAGGGAGCAGACCACTTCTATAATACGCTGTTCTTCGACCACCAGCAAAAGCTGTATACGGAAATGCTTGATTTCCTCGAGAATGATTGCGGCCCCGGCGGTCTGTAACAAAGCCAGCTAAACAAAAGCCCCACTATTTGGTGGGGCTTTTTCGTTAGGCCAGCGTTCGGCGCATGGCGTCGTTCCAGCCCTTGATCAGGGTCTTTCGCTCGGCGTCGGCCATTTTCGGCTCGAACCGGATGCCCTGTACGGGGCGGTCCTGCCATGCCTTCGGTTCCACCCAGCCGAGCTGCATGGCCGCCAGAGCCGCTGCCCCGAGCGCCGTCATCTCGCGATAATCAGGCCGCAGCACAGGCCGGTTGCAGATATCGGCCAGGAATTGCATCAGCCAGTCATTCGCCACCATGCCGCCATCAACCCGCAACTCGCGAATGCCCGCGCCATCGGCCTCGAAGGCCTCAAGCAGGTCCAGCGTCTGATAGGCCGCCGATTCGAGCCCGGCCCGCACGAGATGCGCCGCCGTCGTCGCGCGCGTCAGGCCGCTGATCGTGCCGCGCACATCCGCGTTCCAGTGCGGCGCGCCGAGGCCTGTAAAGGCTGGCACGATGAACACGCCGCCATTGCCCTTGAGACCCGCCGCCACGCTCTCGGTTTCTTCTGCCGAATCAATAAGGCCGAGATCGTCGCGCAGCCATTTAACCACCGTTCCCGCATTGAAGATCGAGCCCTCCAGCGCCATCGCGCCGCCGCCCGGCAGTTCATAGCCGACCGTACCCAGCAGGCGGTTCTGCGAATCCGGCCGCTCAGCCCCCGTGTTGGCCACAAGGAAGGCGCCGGTGCCATAAGTGATCTTGGCCATGCCCGGCGCAAGACAGCCCTGCCCCACCAGCGCCGACTGCTGGTCGCCTGCCGCCGAGAGGATCGGCAGTGACGCACCAAACAGGCCCGCCTCGCTCATCCCGAAATCGGCGGCATTGGGCTTCACCTCGGGCAGCATACCCATCGGCACCTTGAAGAGCGCTGCCATGGACTCGCTCCAGCCGCCCTCCTCGCCAAGGCCCAGCCGGTACAGCAGTGTTCGCGAGGCATTGGTTACGTCGCTCGCGTGCGCCTGCCCGCCTGTCAGCTTCCAGATTAGGAAACTCTCCACCGTGCCAAAGGCGAGTTCCCCCGCCTCGGCCCGTGCCCGTGCGCCATCGACAGAATCCAGTATCCAGCCAATCTTGGTCGCCGAGAAATACGGGTCCAGCAAGAGGCCGGTCTCGGTCTGCACGGCGGCTTCGTGCCCGTCCGCCTTCATCGCCTCGCAAACGCGCGCTGTGCGCCTGTCCTGCCACACGATGGCGGGTGCAATGGGCGTGCCTGTCGCCCGGTCCCACAACAGCGTCGTCTCGCGCTGGTTGGTGATGCCAATGCCCGCAATCTGTCCAATGCCGCCCGCCGCCTCAATCGCCTCGCGGCATACCGCGAGCGTGCGCTCCCAGATTTCCTCGCCATCCTGCTGGACCCATCCATCTTCCGGATAGGCCAACGTGAGGTCCTTTTGCGCGAGGGCGACCTGCGCAAAGCCGCGATCAAACACGATGGCCCGCGTCGAGGTTGTGCCCTCGTCGATTACCAGGATATATTCGCCCATGCGCCACTGCCTCCGGATTTTTGCCGAAGATGGACCGGTCCGGGCGACCGGGTCAACGCGGTTCGCGCCGTGGCCCCCTGTCGCCAAACCACCAGAGCGTCGCTGCTGTGGCCGCAAAGGTCGCCGTCTCGACGATCTCGCCGCGTGCCGCCGCGCCGCTGCCAAGGAAGACGAGCCCCGTGATCAGCCAAAGTAGCAGCGTCAGGAAAGGCCGCGTCACACCCCGCACGGCTTGAACCCATTTATAACTTTCCCCAATCGCGGCCTCTGCCGCCAGCGAGACCTCCAGCCCGCGCCATCCGCCGCGCGTGTCCGCCAGCCGCAGGTCCGCCTCGCTCGCCTGCTGCTTCGCCCGCATCTGCGCGTCCAGCATACGTGCCTCGTGCTCCCATCGGGCCCGTTCCTGCGCCTGTTCCTGACGCCGCTCGACCAGCCCGGCCGCGCGCCCGATGACGCTGCCAATGAGGCCGAAAATGCCCCCGACTGCCGCGCTGGCGGCAAGGCCTGCTATATCTGCCATGAGCGTGCACTCCCCTTGTAGTACCAGCGCGCAGGCACTGCCCGCCGGTCGAGATGGATGAAGGTTTTGGCAAGGCCGACGCCCGTAAAGCCCAGCCGCTCTGCCGCCCTCAGCATGGCAAACTTGTCATGCCCCACTAGCGCCAGGTCGACCGCGATCGTCCGGTGCATCGACTGGGCCGCGCCTCCGACAGCCGCATTCCATCCCACACACCGATGTCCGGAATTCACCACGAGCGGCCGCCCCATCGCCGCGCGCAGCGCCTCCAGCGCATCAAGGAAATCCGGGGCATGCCAATAGGCCCCAGCGCAGAACCGCCCACCACACCGGCAGGCCAGCTCACGTGGTGAAAAATGCGGCCAGCGCCAGCCGGCTAAATCAAGATCGGGGAAATGGGCAATCAGCATGGACGCAATCATGCGCCCGGCGCCATTGCGGTCGGAAAAGAAAAGCCCGCTTGTCGGTATCAGCTGACAAGCGGGCTATTCATTTTGGGGGAAAGGGCGAGCCTTATTCGGCGGCGACCTTGGCCTTCGTAGTATAGGCCTGACGTTTCTGCAGCGCGGCGCGCGCGCCATCATATTCGCGCTCCAGCTGGTCGACATATTCAGCCGTCGACATGCGTGTCTTGACCGCACCAATGCCCTGGCCACAGCCCCAGATGTCTTTCCAGGCCTTGGCTTCCTGATTGCCACCAGAGCCGAAATTCATCGCCGAAGGATCGGATTCCGGCAGGTTGTTGGCGTCGAGCCCCGCCTTGGCGATAGACGGCGCAAGATAGTTGCCGTGCACGCCGGTGAAGAGGTTCGAATAGACGATATCGCCCGCCTTGGAGTCGACGATCATGTCCTTGTAGCCTTCAACCGCATTGGCCTCATGGCAGGCAATGAAGGCCGAGCCGATATAACCGAAATCAGCGCCCATGGCCTGCGCCGCCGCAACCGCATTGCCGGTCGCAATAGAACCCGAAAGCGCCAGCGGGCCGTCAAAGAACTCACGGATTTCCTGGATCAGCGCAAAGGCCGACAGCGTGCCGGCATGGCCGCCTGCGCCGCTCGCCACGGCGATCAGGCCGTCAGCGCCCTTCTCGAGCGCCTTGTGGGCAAACACGATATTGATGATGTCATGCAGCACGATGCCGCCATAGGAATGGATCGCGTCATTCACTTCCTGACGCGCGCCCAGCGATGTGATCACCACAGGCACTTTCCACTTCACGCACATTTCCACGTCATGCTCGAGGCGGTTGTTCGTCTTGTGCACGATCTGGTTCACGGCGTAGGGCGCCGATTTCCTGTCCGGGTTCTTCTCGTCCCATTCGGCCAGCTCGGTCGTGATCTTGTCCAGCCACTCATCCAGAACAGGGCCGGGACGCGCATTCAGCGCCGGGAAGCTGCCAATCACGCCAGCCTTGCACTGGGCAATGACGAGGTCAGGGTTCGAGATGATGAACAGGGGCGAGCCGATCACAGGCACGCGCAGGTTTTGCAGAACAGTTGGCAGGGCCATGGATTTTCCTCACAGGGTAATAGGCTATGGTTTTAACTAGATGCCCCCCAACGGGCGGCAAGCGGTAACGTCGGGACAGGCAATCTGCCCCCTATCTCAGCTTGAGGCTGTCGACACTGACAACCTCGTTGATCAAACTGTCAGCTTCCGGTCCTGCAATCTGTCCGCTGAGGATCAGCATTGCCAGGCCGTGCACCAGCGACCAGGCCCGCAACAGGGCCGCGCGCTTCTGCGCAGCGGTCGCCGTCGCGCCCGCCAGTCCCGCAATCGACTGGCGCAACAGCCAGCCGGGCGACTCTTCGGGGTTCACACAGTTCGGGTCGGCAGCGGAAGGCAGCGATGTATAGATCAGGCGGAATAGCGCCGGGTTGCGCACGGCGAAGCGGACATAGGCGCGCCCCATCTCGGTAAACGCTTCCTTGCCGTCCTTGCCCTTGGCGGCCGCCTTCTGCTCGCGCGCCAGCTTGGCCATGCCTTCCGCCGCGAGCGCCGCCAGAAGCGCGTCCTTGTCCGGGAAGTGACGATAGATGGAGGTCGCACTGACACCAATCTCGCGCGCAATCTCACGCAGGCTCAGCGTTTCCGCGCTGCCCTGCTCCAGCAATTTCAAGCCTGTTTCGATCAGCGCCGACCGCAGGTCGCCATGATGATAGCCCCCTTTGCTCGCCCGGATGTTGACAGTGTTATCATTTGCGCTCATGTTGTCGCTGTAAACATTATTTGCGTGTGTTTCAACCCCGGAGATTCCCAATGGCCAGTTCAGTCGAAACCGTTATCCGCAATAACGTCACCAAAGGCATCATGAAGGTCGTGGCGTTCAATCGCACACGCCCCCGCCTTGGCAGCAAGGAGAACACGTTTCTCACCGGCATCCATGAGCCCGTCGATTCCGAGCTGACCCTGGAAGACCTGAAAGTCACCGGCGAAATCCCACCGGCACTGGATGGCCGCTACCTCCGCATCGGGCCAAACCCCGTGAGCCCGCCAAACCCCGCCACCTATCACTGGTTCTCCGGTGACGGCATGATCCACGGCGTCCGGATCAAAGCCGGCAAGGCCCTCTGGTACCGCAATCGCTGGGTCCGCTCGAAAGCCGTTTCCGCCGCGCTCGGCGAACAGGATGCCCCCGGCACGCGCCACGGAACGCAGGACAATACGAACACGAACGTCATCGGCCACAATGGCAATACATGGGCTCTGGTCGAGGCCGGCGCCTACCCGGTGCGCCTCAATGATGAACTCGACACGCTGGCCCACGACCCGTTCGGCGGCACGCTCAAAGGCGCCTTCTCCGCCCACCCGCATCTCGACCCCGCCACCGGCGAAATGCACGCCATCACCTATTATGCGATGGACCCGACCCAAATTCACCACACCGTCGTCGACGCCTCGGGCAATGTCATCCGCGAAGAACCTATCGCAGTCGAACATGGTCCCTCCATCCACGACTGCGCGGTGACAAAGCAATACGTTGTCATCATGGACCTGCCCGTCACATTCTCGATGAAGACACTGCTCGACGGCCAGTCCTTCCCCTATCGCTGGAACCCTGCCCACAAGGCCCGCATCGGCCTCATGCCCCGCCACGGCACGAATGACGACGTGATCTGGTGCGATATCGAGCCCTGCTACGTCTTCCACCCCTGTAATGCCTACGAGGCCGAAGACAGCACGGTCATCATGGATGTCTCCGTGCACAACACGATGTTCGCTGACAGCAAACAGGGCCCAGACTCCGAAAAGGTCACCTTCGAGCGCTGGATCATCGACCCGGCTGCCCACACGGTCACGCGCACCACACTGGACAAATCCCCCCAGGAATTCCCTCGTCCCGACGAGCGCTTCACCGGCCAGAAATATCGCTACGCCTACACAATGGCCCTGCCGGAAGATCACGGCTTCCAGGTCTTCGACCAGACCAAGCTCTTCAAGCACGACCTCGACGCCGGAACGCGCGAAATCCATGATTTCGGCCCCGGCCGCGTGCCCGGCGAATTCGTTTTCGTGCCTCGCTCAGACGACGCGCCCGAGGGAGATGGCTGGCTGATGGGCTACGTCATCGACACCAATACCGACACGACCGACCTTGCGATCCTCGACGCCATTAACTTCACCGCGCCGCCGGTCGCCCTCGTCCACGTACCCCACCGCATCCCGCCCGGCTTCCACGGCAACTGGGCACCCGCGACCTAGCTGCCCCTGTCTGAATTGAATCGTTTATAGGCATACTCGCAGGCAAAGCACGTCGCCACGGTGACAGCCGCAATCAGCAGGTTCAGCTTGCTCGTCTGGAAATTGTGGACGAGCAGGGCTGCGAGCGCGGCAAGGCAAAGGATAGCGCTGGTCGCCGCGACAATCCGCGAGCATCCGATCTCCGCCGCCTTGCGGAAGCCCACCATGTTCACCACCGCAAAGATCAGCAGGAAACCGATACTGCCCGTCGAGGATATGCTCGCCAGTTCCAGCGTGTTGACCAGCAAGAGCGTCAACACGGCCGTCACCAGAAGGCCAATCGGCTGATTCCAGAATTGCGACGTGAACTCGTGCGGCAGCTCATCATCCTCGGCAATCTCATAGCTGACGCGGCTGCCGCCATAGAGCGAGGCATTGATCGCCGAGAAGGTCGAGATCAGCGCCGCCACGGTGATGATGGTGAAGCCAGCCTGCCCCAGCATCGGTTTCGCCGCTTCGGCCAGCACATAATCCTGCGCGTCCGAAATCTGCTTGAACGGCAGCGAGCCAACCGTGATCACCGCAATCGCAAGATAAAGCGCGATCACGAAAATGACGGCGATATAATAGGCGCGCGGCACGTTCTTCTCCGGCGACTTGATATCCGGCGCCGCATTGGCAATCAGCTCAAACCCCTCATAGGCAACGAAGATGATCATGCCCGCCGTCACCAGTGTCAGCGGCGATGGCCAGTTGCCAAGGCTGAGCTGGGAAAGATTGGGATTGCCCACGAGCCCCACCGCACCGATCCCGACAAAGCCAAGCAGGATCACCAGCTTGATGATGACCGCATAGGATTCGATCGCGCTCACCACCTTGATGCTGTAATAGTTTATCCCCGTAGCCAGCACGATAATGGCACTGGCAAACAGGTGCTGGTCCAGCGACTTGTCGCCGGTAATCTGGAAGAGGTTGGGCGCATATGAGCCAAAGGCCGAGGCATAGAGGGATAGCATGATCACATAGCTGACCCATAACAGGTTGTTAACGCCGCCGCTGAACACCCCGCGCCCGAACCCCTCATTGATGAAACGCACCGTGCCGCCCCGGTCCGGATAGGCCTTGGACAGGTGGGCATAGCTGTAGGACGTCAGGAGCGCGATCAGGCCTGCGAACAGGAAGGCCACCGGCGTGCCGCCCTGCGCCAGGTCAGCCGCCAGCCCGAGCACGGCAAAGATGCCGCCGCCGACCATGCCGCCAACCCCGATCGACACCGCCTCACGAAGTCCGACCGTCTTCTCGTCAGCCATCGCCTGCTCTCCTGATTCCCTTGAAATGCGTCAGCGCGCTGGGCCGAGTATGAAACGCGCTGCCCCATGCGCCAACCCTAACGGGACGTGCACCTTATCCTATTGCGCACGCGAGACAGAATTTCGCGCAATCTGTTGTGAATACAGCGAAAACCGCACCTCGAATTGATCGTTTCGAAACCTTCTTCCCATAAGCCCAACCCATATCTGTTCGTCGTGGGAACCACGCGAACCGCCACCAGTGCGCGAGGGGGAAAACGACTTATGACGACCGAAGTCTATTTTCAGCTCATGAATCCGCTCGTTTTCGGCCTGTTCTCTGTCGGCTTTCTTTGCATCTACCACATGCGCCCCACGACCAGTTCGCTTGCCATTTCGCTATCCTATGCTGTTGGCGCGCTCGCGTTCATTGCGGATCTCATCTTCCAGGACAGCACACTTCTGATCACGCGGGTTCCCATTGCGGGCCTCTATGCCGCCACGGTTGTCTTCCTCGTCGGCGGGCTGTTTCTTCACTACAAAAAGCCTGCCCCATGGAGGCTTCTTATCGGCCTCATGCTGGTCCATCTTTGCATCTACGGCTACTTGATGGCCATTGAAGCCGACTGGATCAGGTCCTTCAGCGCCAATGTGGGCTGCGGTATCCTCTCGGCCATAGGCTTGCTGGCGTTTCGGGGAAACCTCGACCGGACCCTGGATCGCGTTCTGGCCGCCATTTTTGCGATAACCAGCCTGCAATGCTTTCTCCGACCCCTAGCCATCGCGCTTTGGATTGATGGGCCCCTGACCGTCGCGAACCATAGCGAGACGACCTTCATCTTCACGCTGCACTTTGTTGTCGGCGCCTGCGCCGTCACGACGGGCATGTGCCTCCTCGTCGTTTTCAGCCGGGCCATCTTCAACGATCTGCGCGACAGCTCGGTGACGGATGTCCTGACCGGCATCAATAACCGCCGCGGCTTTGACGAAGCGGGCAACCTCGTCCTGCAAAACAGCGCGGCGCAGCCTGTCTGCCTCATCCTTGCCGATCTCGACCATTTCAAAGCCGTCAACGACAGTTACGGCCATGCGTTCGGCGATGGGGTGATCGCCGCCTTCGGAGAATTGATGGGCGACTATGCGCGGTTCGGACGCGTGGCCGCCCGACTTGGCGGGGAGGAATTCGGCCTTCTCCTGCCGGGCGTTTCACTTGCCATGGCTGCCGAACTGGCCGAGTCGATCCGCCGCCGCTTTGCCGCTGCCAATGTGCAGCCTGGCGACCCCCCCAAGGGGTTCACCGCCAGCTTCGGCGTGGCGCAATACAAGACAGGGGAATCGCTATCGCAATTGATGACCCGCGCAGACCAGGCGCTTTACCGGTCGAAGCACTACGGCCGCAATCAGGTCACATGCGATACCGAGATGACCGGGCCGCGTGCTGAGCCCGCGCAAGGCCCCCGCCAGGCCAACCGTGCGACCGTACGGCAATTCCCGGCCAAATACGGCTGAGTGACGCGCCGCACATCCGGGCTGGCTTAGCCCACCCGCACACTGCCGCCGCCATCGACCGGCAATATTGCGCCGGTAATGAACCGCGCCTCGTCACTCGCCAGGAACAGCGCAGCGTGCGCCGTGTCCCAGCCCGTACCCATGAACTTCATCGGCACGCTCTTTGAGCGCTCCTCGCGCAACTCCTGTTCCGAGATGCCACGCGCTGCCGCGATGCCACCCACCGCCATGGGTGTGTCCATCAGGCCCGGCGTGATCGCATTGCAGCGCACCCCTCGCGACGCCCCGCTCATCGCCACGCTCTGGGTCATCCGGTTCATGGCCGCCTTCGAGACTTCGTAAGCCATCTGGAAACCGCCCGCGATCGAGGCCAGCGACGAGATGTTCACAATGGCTCCGCTGCCTTGCTCACGCAGGCTCGGCAACACGGCTTTGGTGACCAGCCACGCGCCTTTCAGGTTCACCCGCATGATCCGGTCAAATGCATCTTCGGTCAGCTTGTGCGCCGGCCCGTCGCCATTGCCGCCGATCCCGACATTATTGACCAAAATGTCGACACGCCCGAACGCGTTGATGCAGTCCTGCACGATCCGGCTGGCATCGCCCATCTTCGTGATGTCTGCATGGCACGCCGTCGCGACGCCGCCTTCGCCTTCAATCTCCGCCACGGTCTCGCTGGCCCGCGCTTCGTCCCGGTCCACGCACAGCACACTCGCCCCGGCACGCGCGAACAGCAGCGCAATCGCCCGGCCATTGCCGATATTCTCACCCGGCGTCTGGCCCGCGCCAGAGACAATCGCGACCTTGCCAGTCAATCGGCCGGAGACGTCACCGAGACTCATTTGGCAAGATCCGTATCCAGCTCCAGGTCATCGTCCAGCTGCACGCCGAACGAGTTCAGCATCATCGACACCTGCGTGTATTGGCCAACGGTCATCACCAGGTCCATGCGTTGCTTCTCGGTCAGATCGGCCAGCTCGCCCCAGGTCTGATCGGAAATGAACGCATCCGTCGTCAGCTCGTCCACCGCGCGGATCATGGCGCTTTCCAGCGGCGTCCAGCTCGGCGCCAGCGGGCCGTCCTTGATGTGCTGGATCTCCAGATCGGTCAGGCCGCATTCCTTGCCTATGCGTACATGCTGGGCCCATTCATAACCGGACTTCCAGTTAAAGCCCGTGCGCAGGATGATGATCTCACGCTCACGCGGGGCAATGCTGTTATGGTCCGAGAGGATATAGCCGCCCCAGCGCATGAAAGACTTGTAGGCCTTCGGCGCCCGCGCCAGCGTCCGGAAGATATTGAAGACGGGCCGGCCGTTGAAATTCTTGGCCAGCGTTTCTTTCATGTCGGGGTCGAGTTCGGAATCCGCCAGCGGTGCGATCCGCGATTTGTTCAGTCTCATACGCTCTGTCTTTCCTCATTATGCCTGCTTTTTGAGGCACTAGAGACCAGCCAGTCGTACGCGGCAAGAGCTACCCAGCGACAGACTTGTGCCGGTTGACCGCCATATGCTCCCACGCCCCGACGATCACCATGACCACCGTGGCGACGAGGCCCAGCGCCAGCGGTCCGGCTACCGGCATGGCAAACGCGACTGCTGCCAGCATCACGATGCCCGCAATGTGAGACCGCGCAAACTTGCCGAACACAGCCTTCTTGAAGAACAGGTTGCCCACAAGGAACAGCGCCGGTCCGCCCAGCAAGGCCAGCCCTTCCAGCGGCGCTGTCGCGCCATGGTGCCCCATTGGATGCAGCAGCACGATCTCGTCGGATACCGCCGTCAGCAGGATGCCCGCGATGATCGGTATGTGGAGGTAGGTATAGGCCAGCCGCCCGAGCTGTCCGGGATCCTCCGCTTGCGCGATGCGGTGCGCGGCCCGCTCCGCGCCGATATTGAAATAGACCCACCACATGGCGACCGTGCCCACAAAGGCCGTCACCAGCCCTGCAATCGGGATCAGAGACAGTGTCTGCTCGGCAAAGGTCGCCCCGGTCACCAGCAGCGACTCACCCAGCGCAATGATCATCAACAGGCCGCAACGCTCAGCCATGTGCTCGCCGCGGATGTCCCAGTCCCCCGTGGTCGATGCGCCGAGGCCGGGCGTCCAGTAGAAGGCGTAGGGCCCCGCGATTTCGATCAGCAGTGCGATGCCCCACACAATCCAGCGTGCCTCATGCTCGAGGAAGGCCCCCGCGACCCAGAAGACGCCAGAAGCCATCAGCCAGAGCGAAATGCGTATGAAGTTCCGGAAATGACCCGGATCCGACCGCAGGGCCCAGGCCGTGAACAGCGACCGGCTGACCTGCATGAACACATAGGCCCCGGCAAAGGCGAACCCGCCGGTGTTGAAGGCATAGGGAATGGCCACAGCCAGAATGAGCCCGGCGAACATCTGGCTGAACAGCATCAGCCGCACCGACGTCGCCGCCGGATTGAGCCAGTTCATGGCCCAGGTCGTATAGACCCACACCCACCAGACCGCGACCATAAGGAAGGCCGTTTCCGCCAGCCCGATTCCGGTAAAATGGTGCAGCAGGGAATGCGACAGCATCGTGATAGCGAAAACATAGACGAGGTCGAAAAAAAGCTCGACAAAGCCGACCTTGCCGCTCTCGTGCCCCTGCCCGGTCCGCAGTGTGGACGGCCTCTCATGTGTCGTGCTCATGCGAATCCCCCGTTAGCCCGTCTCGCCTGCCTATCCTGACCGGATCAGGCTCGCCTTGGCAATAAGCGACCGGGCGCCCCATGCCCCGACGGCACCAGCCGTTTCAATGTCGCATATGGTATCCGGGGCCTTGCCTTACGTCGGCGTCAACTCCATTACCTAGCCAGAGAAATGAATACAGGCATTGGACGACATGGCAGATGATATCCTCCCCCTCAGCAGCGCGTTCGAGGACGCAACCGAAGCCGAATGGCTTGCAGCTGTTGAAAAGGCGCTCAAGGGCAAGGGTATCGACACGATCACCCGCACGACAGCCGACGGGCTGAAGGTCCATCCGCTCTACCGCGAGAGCGATTTTGCCTCCGCGACCGACCCGCTCGGCACGCCCGGCGCAGCGCCTTACCTGCGCGGCCCAACAGCGGCGCCTGATGCATGGCTGCCCTGGGACATCCGCCAGGCCTTCACCCATCCGGATCCCGCCACGACCAATGGCGAAATCCTGCGCGACCTGGAGCGAGGCGTCTCGTCGATCGAACTGACGCTCGACCCAGCAGGCGAAAACGGCGTCCAGATCCTCGGCCTCGCCGACCTGCAAACCGCGCTCGACGGCGTCGATGCAACCATCGCCACGATCGCGCTGGATCCAGTCGACGAACCCGGCTTCATCGCCGCCGGCCTCCTCGCCACATGGGCCGAAGGCGCCGCAGACCTCGCCGCACTGAAATTCGCATTCAATCTTGATCCCCTCGGCGCCCTTGCCCGCACCGGCACGCTGGCCGCCTCGCTTGACGACACGTTCGCCAGCCTCGCCGACACGCTCTCCCGCCTCAGCCCCTTCGCCGGCGCCAGCCTCATCCGCATCGATGCCCGCATGGTGCACGAAGCCGGCGGCTCAGACGCGCAGGAACTCGGCGCCCTGATCGCCAGCGCCGTCGACACGCTGCGCCGCCTACCAGAAGCTGACCTCGCCGCCCTCGCGCCGCGCATCACCTTCTCGCTCGCCCTCGATGCCAATTACGGCCTCGGCGTTGCCAAGCTGCGCGCAGCCCGCCGCCTCTGGGCCCGCTGCCTCGAATTGCTCGACGTCTCGCCTGTGCCGATGCGCATCCAGGCCACCACATCTGCCCGCATGCTCGCGCGCTACGATGCCTGGACCAACATGCTTCGCTGCACCACCGCCGCCTTCGCGGGCGCAGTCGGCGGCGCAGACGTGGTCACCGTCCGCCCGTTCAACTCATCGCTCGGCACGCCGGAAGAACTCGGCCGCCGCATCGCCCGCAACACCCAGATCATCGCCATGGAAGAAAGCCAGCTCGGCCGCGTGGCGGATCCGACCGGCGGCGCCTGGTTCACCGAAAGCTTCGCCGACGATCTCGCCAAGGCCGCGTGGGAAGAATTCCAGACCATTGAGCGCGAAGGCGGTTATGCTGACAGCCTCCTCTCCGGCGCCTTCCAGACCCGCGTCGCCGCCACACGCGATGCCCGCGCCAAGGACATCGCCAAGCGCAAGGTACCGATCACCGGGGTCACCGAATTCCCGACACTGGACGCCATCGACGCCCCCGTGGCCGATGCCGTGACACCAAAGCCTGCGCCCAAGCCGCCCGCCGCCGTGCTCACATGCACGCCGCTGGCCCCCATCCAGCTCGCCGCGCCCTTCGAAGCCCTGCGCGATGCCGCCGCTGCCGCAACGAAGGCACCCGCCATCTTCCTCGCCACGCTCGGCCCCGTCGCTGAACATTCAGGCCGGGCAGACTTCGCCCGCAACCTCTTCGCCGCTGGCGGCCTCGAATCCAAAGAGCCGCCTGTCGTGCCTAAATCCGTTCCCGAACTCGTCGCTGCCTTCAAGGCCTCCGGCTGCCAGATCGCCGTCCTCTGCGGCAGCGACACGCGCTACCCCGATGAGGCTGAAGCCGCCGCTGTCGCCCTCAAGGGCGCTGGCGTCCGCCACCTCTGGCTCGCCGGCAAGTTCGAAGCACCCGGCATCGACTCCAACATCGTCATGGGCTGCGATGTGCTCCACACATTAAAGCTCGCGCACGCAGAACTGGGGCTTTCCCAATGACCATATTCCCCGACTTCACCAAAGCCGAACTCGGCGACCCACACGCCAAGAGCGCCGAGCCATCCCTCGGTAAGCCATGGCACACGCCTGAAGGCATCGACGTCAAAACGGCCTTCACTGCCGAAGACACGAAGGACCTCGATTTCCTTGATGATTATCCCGGCCTCGCGCCGTTCGGCCGTGGCCCTTACCCGACTATGTACACGAACCAGCCATGGACCGTGCGCCAGTATGCCGGCTTCTCCACAGCTGAAGACTCCAACGCCTTCTACCGCCGCAACCTTGCGGCTGGCCAGAAAGGCCTCTCGGTCGCCTTCGATCTCGCCACCCACCGCGGCTATGATTCCGATCACGTCCGCGTCTCCGGCGATGTCGGCATGGCGGGCGTCGCCATCGATTCCATCTACGATATGCGCACGCTCTTCTCGGGCATCCCGCTCGACAAGATGTCCGTGTCCATGACCATGAACGGCGCCGTGCTGCCGATCCTCGCGCTCTATATTGCAGCCGCCGAGGAACAAGGCGTCACGCCCGACAAGCTGGCCGGCACGATCCAGAATGACATCCTCAAGGAGTTCATGGTCCGCAACACCTATATCTATCCGCCCAAGCCCAGCATGCGGATCATTTCGGATATCTTCGCCTACACGTCGCAGAACATGCCGAAATACAATTCCATTTCGATCTCCGGCTACCACATGCAGGAAGCTGGCGCGACGGCCGACCTTGAGCTCGCCTATACGCTCGCCGACGGCATCGAATACATCCGCGCCGGTGTCGCCGCCGGTCTCGATGTCGACAAGTTTGCCCCGCGCCTCTCCTTCTTCTGGGCCATCGGCATGAACACGTTCATGGAAGTCGCCAAGATGCGCGCCGCGCGCCTCATCTGGGCGAAACTGGTCGAGAAAGAGTTCAAGCCGAAGAACGTCAAATCCCTCAGCCTGCGGACGCACTCGCAAACCTCCGGCTGGTCCCTCACCGCGCAGGATGTCTACAATAACGTCATCCGCACCTGCCTCGAGGCCATCGCCGCCACCGGCGGCCAGACGCAAAGCCTGCACACGAACAGCTTCGATGAAGCCCTCGCCCTGCCAACCGACTTCTCCGCTCGCATCAGCCGCAACACGCAGCTCTTCCTGCAACAGGAAGCCGGCGCCTGCCAGACGATCGACATGTGGGGCGGCTCCTATTACGTCGAGCGGCTAACGCACGACCTCGCCGCCAAGGCCCTGGCCCATATCGAGGAAGTCGAAGCCATGGGTGGCATGCGCAAGGCCATCGAGGAAGGCCTGCCGAAACTCCGTATCGAGGAAGCCGCCGCCAATACGCAGGCCCGCATCGACAGCGGCACGCAGACCGTCGTTGGCGTCAACAAGTTCCATCTCGATGAGGACGAAGACGTGCCCGTGCTGAAGGTCGACAATGCCGCTGTGCGCCGCATGCAGCTCGACAAGCTTGCCCGCCTCAAAGCAGACCGCAACCAGGCCGAAGTCGACACCAAGCTCGACGCCATCGCCAAGGCCGCCGCCGGTACAGAGGGCAACCTCCTCGCCCTCGCCGTCGATGCTGCCCGCGCCAAGGCCACTGTGGGCGAAATCTCCGAAGCCGTCGAACGCAGCCAGGGCCGCCACAGCGCGGTCATCCGCTCGATCAAGGGCGTCTATGGCGGCGGCGTCAAAGGCAATCCGCGCGCCGAAGAAGCCAAGTCGCTCGCAGCCGTTTTCGAAAAGGCCCATGGCCGTCGCCCGAAAATCTACATCGCCAAGATGGGACAGGACGGTCACGACCGCGGCCAGAAGGTCGTCGCATCGGCCCTCATGGACCTTGGCTGGGATGTCGAGATCGGCCCACTCTTCCAGACGCCGGAAGAAGCCGCCGCCGATGCCCGCAAGGCCGGTGTCGATATCGTCGCTGCGTCCTCGCTCGCCGCTGGCCACCTCTCGCTCGTACCGGAACTGAAGCGCGCGCTCGGCAATGAAGGCGCGGCCACCGCCCGCATCATCGTCGGCGGCGTGATCCCGCCACAGGATTTCGACGCCCTCTACGCCGCCGGCGCCACCGCCATCTTCCCCCCCGGCTCCGTCATCGCCGACAGCGCCATCAAGATGCTGGAAGTGCTGGAAGGTGACGGCGCAGACGTGGCGGCGGAGTAGCGTCGCCAGTTTCAAATCGTGCTGGAATGGCTTGGAATCCCGGTGAGGACATTCTAGCCTTATGCATTATCACTGGAGTTTGCCATGTCGCGCCTATTCTTAGCCCTTGCTGCAACCGGCCTTATGGCCCTCCCTGCTGTTGCTGATGACTTGCGCGACGCAGCGGAAGCCGTCACGGCCTGCCGTGCGTTGCCGGACGCCGACAAAGCCGCCTGTTTCGACACAACCTCCGCCGCACTGGCTGACCTCCTGGCCCCCGCCATTGTAGCGGCCGCACCCGAAGACTCTGCTCCGGAATGGGCCAAAGCGCCCGAACCGAAAGAGCCAGAGGTCGAAAAGCCCCGGAAAGCTCGCGTCGAAGAACCCAAGCAGCCCAACAAGTTCGAGGTAACGATCGTACGGGTTGGTAATTTCGGCGGCAAAATGACGTTCTACACCGATGACGGACAGATCTGGCACCAGACCCAGCAGGATGCTGTGTCCCTGCCCGCCCTGCCCACAACTGCAAAGATCAAGAAGCGCATGACGGGCAATCCGGTCATCCAGTTCCCGAACCTCAGCAAATCTTACAAGGTTGAGCGGATCGAGTAGCGAGCGTCCCATGATTGTCTCCACCACCCCCACCATCCAGAACCGCACGATCAGCGCCTACAAGGGCATCGTTTGTGGCGAGGTCATTATTGGTGCGCATATCGGAAAAGATATTCTGGCCAGCTTCACCAACATTGTCGGCGGACGGTCGGATGCCTACGAGAAGACCATCCGCGAGACCCGCGACGGCGCGCTGGATGAAATGATGCGAGACGCTGAACGCCTCGGCGCCAATGCCATAGTCGGGGTGAAGTTCGACTATCAGGTCATCGGCCAGTCAGGCTCCATGATGATGGTCGCTGTGTCGGGCACGGCGGTTATTCTGGATTAAGCAGCCGTCATAACAAATGTTATGTACAGCTCTCGCGCGTCTCGCATAGAACAGATGCGACGGGCGAGGAGCAAGTGTCCATGGCGACACGCAGATCGAGACTGGGTGAACTCGATCTTGTGGATCGTCTCCCCCGCTTTATCCCCCCCATCCTCATACAAATCGGTTTTGGCCTTATCTGTGTGCTGGCAGCCATCGGCGCCCGCATGTTCGTCAACCTGTTTGCCGGGTCGGCAGGTCCGTACTCCCTCATTTATCCCGCCATCCTGATTTCAACGCTCTTTGGCCGTTGGCAATCCGGGCTCGTTACCTTTGTCGGCGCCTTCGCCTATGCTTGGTACGCCGTGCTGCCATATCACTATTCATTTGAATTTGCTGATGCCGCTGATGGCGCCCGGACAATCGTGAACGGCGCAGCCGCCCTCGTCATCGTCATCTTTGCCGAGCTTTTCCGCGCCGCTGTCCGCCGCGCCGTGCTCGAGCGCAATACCCAGATCCGCACCCATGAACTGCTCCTCCGCGAGCTGGACCATCGCACAAAGAACAATTTCGCCATGGTGGCCAGCCTGCTGGAAATGCAGCGCCGTCATCACCCCTCGGAAGATGTCCAGGAGGCACTGGCCATTGCCGGATCGCGTGTCCACAGTTTTGCGGCCATTCACAATGCCATTTATAGCGGCGGCGACTATGTCGAGGAAATCAACATGCGGGACTATCTCGCCGCGCTGGTCCACCAATTGTCCGGCGCGCTCTTCCTCGGCGACACTGTATCGATCACACTCGACTGCGATCCTGTGGCGCTTCCCCGCGACACGGCTGTCGCCATAGGCCTTGTCACCAATGAAGTCGTCACCAACGCGGCCAAGCACGCGTTCGCTGAAGACGATACAGGCACCATCCACGTCATCTTCCGGGCAAGCGACGACCAGCCCTGGTGTCTCACGATCGCGGATGACGGGCGCGGCGCGCCCGGGAATGCCAAACCCGCCAGCCCTCGCAGCGGGCTCGGCACGCGCCTCATCGATGCCTTTGCCCGCAAGGCCGGCGGCGAACTCCGCACCGAATGGCCGGGAAAAGGCACGCGCGTCAGCCTTACCCAGTCTGAAGAGGCTTTCGGCGACACCTAGTCTCTTTCCTTTCGTGGCCTGACGTTCCAGACTGGCAAAAAAGCCGGAGGACGCAAGGCAATGGACGATTATACCGATTATGACGCGCTGGGCCTTGCCCAGCTGGTTCGCACGAAACAGGTCAAGCCATCGGAATTGCTGGACGCCGCGCTTTCCCGTGCAAAGGGCGCGCAAGAACAGCTCAATTGCTTCTCGGCCCTCTTCCCGGACATTGCCCGGCAGCAGCTTGAACAGCCCCTCGCCGACGGCCCCTTCGTCGGCGTGCCCTTTGTCACCAAGGATCTCGCGGTGGACATCAAAGGCGCCCCCATCACGCAGGGCTCCGTCGCCTGGAAAGGCCATGTCGCCACTGAGGACAGCACGCTCGCCGCGCGCTACCGCAAGTCAGGTCTCGTCTTCTTCGGCGCCACAACCTCCCCCGAGTTCGGTCTGACAACGACCACCGAATCCACCCTTTACGGCCAGACACGCAATCCATGGGACACGACCCGTACGTCAGGTGGATCGTCCGGCGGCGCCGCTGTGGCTGTCGCCTCGGGTGTCCTTCCCCTCGCGCAGGCCAGCGATGGCGGCGGCTCGATCCGCATCCCGGCAGCCTGTTGCGGCCTGTTCGGCATGAAGCCCTCGCGCGGACGCATCCCCATGGGCCCCGGCCGTACGGAGGGCTGGAACGGACTCTCAACGGTCCACGCGCTCAGCCGCAGCGTGCGCGACAATGCCGCCCTGATGGACGCCACGCACGGCCCTGAAACGGGCAGCCGCTACCATGCCCCGTCCCCGGCCCGGCCTTTCCTCTCAGAGCTGGACCATGATCCGAAGCCGCTGAAGATCGCCCTCTGGCGCAACGCGCCGAATGGTACAAGGCCTGATGCGGACGCCGAAGCCGGCCTCAAATACACGGCCGACCTTCTGGAAAGCCTCGGCCACACCGTGGTCGAAGCAGCGCCCCAAATGGACGGCGAAGCCCTTGGCAAGGCGGCCCTCTTCACCATTTCCGCCAATATCGCCGCCATGATCGACGAGCGCGCCAAGGCGCTCGGCCGTCCCGTGCGCGAGGACGAGCTGGAGCCGATCACCTTCTCCATGGCGCACCTTGGCCGCACGGTGCCCATGGTCGAACTCGCCAACGCCAATAATGCCTTCCAGACGGCCGCCATCGCCTATGAACGCTTCCTTGATGAAGGCGGCTTTGACATGAGCCTGTCCGCAACGCTCTCACGCGCGCCGGAAAAACTGGGAGTCATGGCCCTCACTGCGGATCGTGACACGATGGGCGCCGCTGTCGCCAGTTTCACGCCCCATTGCCCCGTCTTCAACCAGATGGGCGCGCCCGCCATGACAGTGCCGCTGCACTGGACTGCGGCAACCGCCACTGCGCCATCAGGCCTGCCGATCGGCATGATGTTCGGCGGACGGTACGGAACGGAAAGCCTGCTATTCGCGCTCGCCGGACAGCTGGAACGCGCAGCGCCCTGGGCGCACCGCCGTCCACCGGTCTGGGTAGGTTAGGCCGCTGTGTATATTGCTCTGAAACCTGAAAATGTGAGATGTTTCAGATAGACCGACCACTGATTCCTGAAAGGATACCCACATGCTGAAGCCTCTCGCTCTTGCAATCGCCGCCGCCAGCATGGCTTTCACGGCGTCCGCCACTCCTGGCAATCCAGAAGCCGTGGCGGAAATGCTGCGCAATTCGGACAGCGCGAATGTCGAAATCGAGTGGGTCGATGATACGATTGCCCGCATTGATGCCAATCGGGATGGCTACAATTATTCCATCCGCATGATGGATTGTAACGCCGACCAGTACTGCGTCTCCAACATGATCTTCGCAACGTTCGACATGGACGGCTCACCTGCGCTTGCTGACTACATCAAGATCAATGAGTACAATGACAGCTACCCGTTCGGCCGGGCCTTTCTGATCGGAGCCCCCGATGAAGACGGTTATGTCATCGGTATCGACTATACGTTCATGACGTCAGACGAGAACGTGCTCGGCGAAGAGGAAGTGAACCTGTTCTTTGTCGTCCTGGACTCATTCGTGAAGCATATGCAGGAAGAAGGCTGATGCCTCTGCGCGGCCATGCCGGTGGCTGCCATTGCGGCGCCGTCCGGTTCGAGGTCGACCTGCCAGATGCTTTCGAGGTCGAGGATTGCAATTGCTCGATCTGCGCGATGAGCGGCAACATCCATGTCATTGTGCCCGCCAGTCGCTTCCGGCTGCTCAGCGGCCAGGACATGCTGTCCGAGTACACATTCAACACCGGCGGCGCGAAGCACCTGTTCTGCAGCAAGTGCGGTATCAAGAGCTTCTACGTGCCACGCTCCAACCCGGACGGTTTAGCCGTGACATGGCGCTGCCTTGATGACTGGCAGTCACTGCATGTGACGGTCAATGCGTTTGATGGGCAGAACTGGGAGGCCAATGCTGATGCCTTGGCTCACAAGTCGAAAGACTGAGAGCGCGGATCAGTCATCGACGGGCGGCGGGCCGGGAGGACCATCTCCATCACCGCCCATGCGCATCCGGCGTCGGCCAAGACCTTCGCCCGGTTCGTGTGACAGCATGTCAGCCAGCGACTTTCTCTGGTCGAGTGTCAGCTCCCCCATCCTGTGGACCAGCGACTCCTGAATCTTGGAGTGCACTGCTTCGTCCGCGATGCGCAGGCTGGCAAAGGCCCGCCGAACGGCTTCCGGATCATAGGGGTCAATCTGCAACGCCTCGCCAAGTGTCTCGCGTACGACGCGCCTGTCTTCCATTTCGGCCTCGGCAGAATGGAACGTTTCCATCATCATCTTGCGAACAACCTTGCGGTCTTCAGGGTTCGCGCCCTCCAGCATCGGGGGACGTCGCCCCTCCATGCCCTCAGGTCCGGGTCCAAAGCCGGGTCCGCGCAACGCCATGCCGATCAGCAGGCCAACCAGCAACAGGTTAGCCATCACCGAGAGCGTCAGCCAGAAAGGTATCCGACGCGTTGATCTGGTCTCGCTCATTGAGCGGCCTCCAGTGTGTAAGTCGTCTCAAAGCCCAGAGCGGCATAGATGAGTGTGTCGACGGCCTCTTCACTGCTGCCTGCCGGGGCGGTTTGGGCCGTTCCAAGTCCAATCGCGAGCCCAATGGCGAGCGATGCGAGGGCACCAACGGCCGGCCAGCGCGGTATGGCGGCAAACCAGCTGCGGCGCGCGGCGGGTGCGCGGGGTGCGCTATCAACCAGCGCAGCGGTGAACGCCGTCGAAGGCATCACGTCCGACACGCCGCCCAACAAGCCGTCCATGTCGCGTGCGACCTTCAGCTCGGCGGCAAAGCGTTCGGGTGCCGCGGCGAGAAGCGCCTTGGCGGCTTCCCGGTCGCGCTCCGGATAGGCATTTGCATCAGCGCCCCAGGCTTCGATCAATTCGATCAGCCGTGCATCGGTGATTTTCTGCGTCATGCCTCGCTCCGTTCCAATAAGACGGCCCGCAGCGTTCTACGCGCGCGTGCCAAAAGACTCTCCAGCGCTTCCACGCTGATCTCCATTATGTCTGCCGCATCGGACTGAGAATGGTCCTGCAGCGCACACAGCGTCAAGGCCGCAGCCTGGCGCTCTGGCAATGCGGCGATAGCGGCTTCCACCGCTTTCACCCGCTCTGCCTGGTCGAGCGCATCGTCCGGGCGCAGGGCCATATCCACCTGCTCGGGTGGTTCGGCCATGGTCGCTTCGCGGCGCTTGCGCAGCCGGTCATAGCAAAGGTTCAGGGCCACACGGTGCAGCCAGGTCGAAAACTTCGCCCGAGGCTCCCAGTCCGGCAGGGCCTTCCAGGCCCGGAAGAATGTTTCCTGCGTCACGTCCTCAGCCTCCCCCCGGTCTCCCAGCATGCGCGTGGCGAGCGCCAGCACACCTGGGCTGTAGCGATTGACCAGCGCTGAGACCGCCTGCCGTTCCCCGGCAGCCGCACGCGTAATCTGGTCAAGGTCTGATGAGAACGCCACGAAACCGTGTCTATCCTGCGATGCGGCAAAGTGGAAACGCCTTCACCACAGGTCCGCAATGAAAAGCGGGTTGCCAGGCGAGCCGGATGCAAGTGAGTCTGCGATGCAAGGAAAGGAATTCGCATATCATGCCTCCGGCCCGCCTGGCTTTCCGTTAGCCCGGCCTATTCAGCGTCTGGCGCTTCAGGCGGTGGGCCGTCTCCGCGATGGCCCCATTTGCCGCGATGTTCTTTCATCATGGCACGGGCCGCTTCACGTTCTTCCTCGGTCACTGTGTCGTCACCGTCAGTGTCCATGCGTTCCATGCCGCGCATGGCCCGGCTCTGGCTCGCGAATTCAGCCTGGCTGACCTTACCGTTACCGTCGGCGTCGAGCTTGGCAAACATGGCTTGCTGGCGTTCGGCCTTGCGCTTGGCTTCCATGGCTTCATGGTGCGCATTCATTTCGGCCAGTGTCAGCGAGCCATCCTTGTTGGCGTCCGCCTCGGCAAAGATCTTGGCCTGGAAGGCTTCGACTTCTGCTTTTGAGATGTCGCCATCTCCATTGGCATCCACGGCTTCCATGTGTTCGCCGCGCATGCCGCCATGACGGTCACCACCGCGTTCGGCCTGTGCGGCCAGCGGCAGGGCAACAACCAGTGTGGCTGAACCGAGAAGTGCTGCGAGTGTACTACGTTTCATGAGGTATTCCTCCGTTATCGTGATTAACCCATCACACGTTCAACGGAGGTCGGTCGCTAATCCGTCGCGACCAGGTGCAGTTTCCTTACAGCAATCTCATGAACCTTGGCTTTCAGGTCCGCGAGCCGCGCCTCCAGCGATGCGAAATCCTCGGCGCCAACAGCGCGGCACAGCCTGTCTTTAAGCCCGTCCGGAATCTCGTCCGCTTCCATGTCGCTGCCTATAGCGAGGCGCTGCACCTGCTGCAGCGCCTGCAGGTAAGCCAGGGCCTCCTCCAGCACGCCATAGTCCGGATCGGGCTCGGCTGCGCTGGCTGGGATGCCCTTCAGGGCGTCCGCCACATTCGGCCAGATGCACTCCGGCCTGCCCGCCAGCAGCATGGCCTCCTGCACGATAAATTCCACATCAATCAGGCCGCCCTGTTCGGTTTTCAGGTCCCAGAGGCCCTTGCCCGGCTTTTCCTTGTACAGGCGCAGGCGCATGTCGGACACATCCTGCGCAATCTGCCCGGAATCCTTCTCTGCCCGTGCCGCAATCGCAGCCTTCGCCGCCGTCAGCACATTTGCGCCCAGCCCGGCATCACCCGCCACGAAACGCAGGCGCGTCAGCGCCATGTGTTCCCAGGTCCAGGCCTCGTCATTCTGGTAGCGCTCAAAGGCCGACAGGCTCACGGCCACTGGCCCGCCACGCCCTGAAGGCCTGAGGCGCATGTCGACTTCATACAGCGCGCCTTCCGCCGTGGGGGCCGTCAGCGCCGTAATCAGGCGCTGCGTCACGCGCGTGAACCAGCTCTGCGCCTCCAGCGACGGGGCATCATAAATCACGATAATGTCGAGGTCAGAACCGGCGGTCAGTTCGGAACCGCCGAGCTTGCCCATCGCGAACACGCCCCATGTGCCCGGCGCATCGCCATAGCGGCGCACGGTCTCTGCTTCGGCGGCCGAGGCCATCTGCCGGATCGTCTCATCCGCAAGGCGCGACCAGTGCACCGCTGCATCGGAGGCGTTGATCAGCCCATGCAGCAATCGGTGCCCGATCAGGAAACTCTGCTCGCGATGATACCGGCGCCAGTCATCCAAGGCGGCATCGAAATTCGTCGCCGCATCGGCGCGCGGCGGCACGGGCGTATCGCCGCTCACCAGCGCTTCCAGCAGGTCCGGCCTGCGCGACAGGATTTCCGCAAGCCGCGGCGCCAGTGCAAGCGTCGCCACAAGGTCGTCCAGCAGGTCCGGCTTGGCGAGCAGCATGGACAGTGTCTGCACCCCGGAGGAAAGCCCGCTGAAGAAGCGCGAGAACCAGCGGAACGCCTCGTCCGGCTCGCCTGTCTCGCCCATCGCGGTCAACATACGCGGCAGGATCGCCGTCAGCAATTCGCGCCCGCGCACGGTGCGTGTCGCCGGCACATTGCCCCGGTGCCAGTTGCGGATCGTGCCGATCGCGCGGCTCGGATCCGCAAAGCCCAGCCCATCCAGCGTCCGCACCGTTTCCGGGTCGTCGTCCACGCCTGTGAACACAAGGTTGCCAATGTCGCTGGCGTCGTCCTGTTGGCCTTCATGCGCGAAGAGGCCGTCATAGGCTTCCTGCACCAGCTGCCGCGTCTGAAGCAGGGCACGGTCGAAATCGGCAAGCAAGTCATAGCCGCACAGCGCCGCGACGCCTTCGCGTTCAGTTACATCAGCGGGGATCGTATGGGTCTGCTCGTCATGACGCATCTGGATGCGATGTTCGACATTGCGCAGCGCCTTGTAGGCCACTGACAAAGCCTCGGCCGTGCCGCCCGTCACGATGCCGGCATCGCGCAGTGCCGCCATGGCGCCCAGCGTGGAATTGTCTCGCAGCGCCGGGTGGCGGCCGCCGAGGATCAGCTGCTGCGTCTGTACGAAAAACTCGATCTCGCGAATGCCGCCGGGGCCAAGCTTGATGTCCGGCGCCGGGTTCTCCAGCCCCTTGGCGCCGATCTTGGTATTGATCATGCGCTTGATCGCCTGGATGTCGTCAATCGCCCAATAGTCGAGATTGCGCCGCCAGACATAATGGCTCATCCGCTGGATGAAGCGCGCCGCCGCCGCCGCGTCGCCCGCCGCTGCGCGCGCCTTGATCCAGACCATCCGCTCCCAGTTCTGGCCGACGCTCTCATAATAGACGTCTGCCATCTGGGTCGATACGGCGAGGGGTGTCGAAGAGGGGTCCGGCCTCAGGCGCAGGTCCGTCCGGAAGACATAGCCATCGGCCGTCGTCTCATCGAGCAGCCTGACCACGTCCTTCATAACGCGCTGAGCTGTCTCGCCCGGCGTGCGGTCCCCGCCATCGAAGCCGTCCGGCTCGTAGAAGGCCGCAATGTCGATATCGCTGGAATAATTGAGTTCAAATGCGCCCATCTTGCCGAGCGCAAAAATGAAGATGCCCGTGTCGGTCAGGCCCCGGCTGCCAAGCGCCACACGCAAGGCCGCCTGAACCGACGCTGTCGCCAGCTCTGTCAGCGCTGCGGTCACCTGCATCACGTCGCGCTGACCCGACAGGTCGTCGGCCGCCAGCGACAGGTGCACCGCCGCCTTGGCCTTGCGCAGCACGCGCATGGCGTCCTCGATGGGCGTATCCGCCGGCAGGCCTGTCACATCCGCCAGCGCCGCCTCGAAGCTGCGCGCCTCGGTCCGCTCCGACAGGCGACGCAGGTAAGGCGCATTCGCCAGTGCTGCGGCCAGCGCAGCCTCAGGCGTATCGGCGAGTGGGCGAATTTCCAGCATGGATCAGGCCCTCGGCAGACGCAGGACCGCCTTCAGGCCGGGACGTTCCGGCGGCCCGCCTGCATCCTGCAGCATCAACCGGCCGCCATGCATGTCGGCCACCGAATCGACCAGCGACAGGCCAAGGCCCGAGCCCGGCTGCGTACGCGCGGAATCGAGCCGCTGGAACCGCTGGACCACGAGCGCCCGCGCCGCTTCCGGCACGCCCGGCCCGGAATCCACCACGGTCAGGTCAATCGTGCCGTCAGGCCCGCGCTGCACGGTGAACGAGATCGCCCCGCCGGCCGGCGTATATTTCACGGCATTGTCGAGCATGTTGGCCAGCGCCTGCCCGATCAGGTCGCGGTCGCCAAGGATCATCATGTGCCGCGCGATCTGGCTCTTGAACGAAAGCTCGGCCTCTTCGCAGGCCGGATCGAACAGTTCCGCCAGCTCCTCGGCCAGTTCGCTGACATCCATGCGCACCCGTTCGCCCTCGGCGCCCGCTTCGAGGCGCGCAAGCCGCAGGATGGCGTTGAACGTGGCCAGCACGCGGTCGACTTCCTCAACCGTCTCGCTGAGCGTCGCATTCGCAGCGTCCTGCGACAGCGGCTGCGACAGCGCGATCTCCAGCCGGTTGCGCAGGCGCGATAGCGGAGAACGCAGGTCGTGCGCGATGGCGTTGCCCGTGTTGCGGGTGGCATCCACCAGCTTCTCGATCTGATCGAGCATGGCATTGATGCGCTGGCCCAGCCGGTCGAATTCGTCGCCCGATCCGCGCACCGGCACGCGCCGTCCCAGCTCGCCGCCCATCACCGCTTCTGCCGTCCGCGCCAGGTCATCCGCCCGGCTTGCGGCGCCGCGCGAACTCAGCACGCCGCCCAGCAGCGACAGGAACAGACCGATGGGCGCCGCAATGAAGATGGCCCGCTGGATACGCCCCACGATGGCGGTCTGCTGCGCCGTATCGAAGGCCACCAACAGCGCCCCGCCATTGTCGCGCAGGCGAACGAACTTGCCCGCCGCCGAGCGCACAATGACCGAGCCATCCGGCTCCGGCTGGTCGAAATCGAAATAGACGGTCTTGGAATCGGCTTCCGGTGGCGCGACGGGCATGCGCCCGAAATGCCCGGCAATCTTCCGGCCGGACGAGTCCTCCAGATAGTAGAAATAGGTCGAGCCGGTGCGCGTCATGCGCTCCAGAACGGACTGGCTCAGCCGTTCCATGCCACCGGTAAAATACGCGTTGCCCAGCTGCTCGAACTCAAGGTCGAGCCGCCGGTCGGATTCGTTCCGGATATAGTACACCGTCGAATAATAGAGATAGACCAGCAATGCGGCCGAGAACGCCGCAAACATGGCGCTGTAAAGCAGCGCCAGTTTGAACGTCGTCGTACGCAGGAAGGTCGGCAGGCCGAGTTTCATGACTCGCCTCGTGCCAGTCTGTGGGCGGGCCGTCTAGCCCTGCAAACGATAGCCAGCGCCGCGAACGGTGTGCAACAGGGGCTCATCGAACTCCTTGTCGATCTTCGCGCGCAGGCGCGAGATGTGCACGTCGATCACGTTGGTCTGGGGGTCGAAATTATAGTCCCAGACCTTTTCGAGCAGCATCGTGCGGGTCACGACCTGTCCGGCATGGCGCATCAGGTATTCCAGCAGGCGGAATTCGCGCGGCTGAAGGTCGATCTTCTTGCCGGCACGGGTCACCTTGCGGCTGAGCAGGTTCATCTCCAGGTCGCCCGCTTTCAGCGCTGTGACCTGTGGCTCACCAGCCTGACGACGGCCAAGGGCCTCGACACGCGCCGCCAGTTCCGACGGGGCAAAGGGCTTGGACAGGTAGTCGTCTGCCCCGGCCTTCAGGCCCTGCACCCGGTTCTGGACATCGCCCAGCGCCGAGAGGAAGAGGGCCGGCGTGGTGCCGCCGGCCTCCCGGTATTCCTTCAGCAGGGTCAGGCCGTCCTTGGCGGGCAGCATCCGATCCACCACGAGGGCATCGAAATCTGCCGAGCGGGCAAGTTCCAGACCGCGCTCGCCATCAATTGCCTTGTCGACGCTGTGGCCTGCTTCAAGCAGGACCTTTTCGATGAAGTTCGCCATTTCGACATCATCTTCAATGACCAGTACGCGCATAGTGTCTCCCACCGCTGTATTCTCCACCAAGGTGTCCTGCATCATTCTATCCTATCCTTTTGTCGTCAGGTCGAGGGTGCGATAGTTGGTAATCTGACCGATGCGCACGGCGACAAGCACCTTGGTACGGCCGGATTTCTTCGCATCCGCGATCGCTTTCTGGAACGCGTCGACCGACGTGGCCGGCGCATTGTTGGCTTCCAGGATCACCATGCCGACCTGAAGGCCTGCTTCCTCGAACACGCCCTTGCGGGTCACGTCCGTGATGACGAGGCCATGTTCACCGCTCTTCAGGCCGAGCTTGTCACGGGTTTCCTCGTCCATCGGCTTGAAGGTCACGCCGAGATCGCCCAGCTCCGTGCTGTTGTCTTCAGCCGCCGGGGCTTTGGATGACGAGGCAGGCACAACACGCGCTGTCACATCATCCGGGCGCTCGCCAACGGTCACGCTGATTGTCTTCGCCTTGCCACCGCGGAGGATCTCGAACTTGTTCGATGTGTTGGCGATGAGCTTGCCGACGAGACGTGTCGTCGTCGTGGCATCCTTCACCTTCTGGCTGTTGACCGAGAGGATAATGTCGCCGCGCTCAAGGCCGCCTTTTTCTGCCGGGCTGCCGGTCGTGACGTCTGCGATGATCGCGCCTTCGTCATCCTTCAGTCCCTGGGCCTCAGCCATGTCTTCGGTCAGGTCCTGGATCGCAACGCCCAGCCAGCCACGTGACACGCGACCATCCTTGATGATCGACTGAGTCACTTCATCGGCCAGCTCTGCCGGGATGGCAAAGCCGATACCGACCGAGCCGCCCGTTGGCGAGAAGATCGCCGTGTTGACGCCGATCACGTTGCCGTTGAGGTCAAAAGTCGGGCCGCCGGAGTTGCCACGGTTGATCGAGGCATCGATCTGGAGAAAGTCTGTGTAAGGACCGGCGCCGATGTCGCGGCCGTCAGCAGAAAGAATACCTGCCGTTGCCGTGCCGCCGAGGCCGAACGGGTTGCCAAGCGCAACGACCCAGTCGCCCTTGCGCATCGTGTGCGAATTGCCGAAGCGGACGTAGGGGTAAACACCCTTTTCCTTGATGCGCAGCACGGCGAGGTCGGTCTGCGGGTCGGTGCCGACAAGTTCGGCCTCCATCTCGCGCCCGTCCTTGAGCGTCACTTCGATCTCTTTGGCATTCTCGACCACGTGGTTATTGGTAACCACATAGCCATCCTTGGAAATCAGGAAGCCCGACCCGAGCGAACGCGCTTCCTGGGTCTCTGGCTCCGGATTGTCCTTTTCTTCCTTTTCGCGGTTCTGGAGGAACTCATCAAAGCCGGGCATGCCGCGGAACTGTTCGAAGAACTGTTCCATGTCCGCCAGCTTGCCCACTTCGCGCTCGCTCACCACGTTGACACTCACCACCGCCGGCTCAACCTGCTCGATCAAGTCAGCGAAGCTGAGGGGCGCGCCTCTCGGCGCTTCAACTGCGATAGGCTGCGCATCCGCGTGCGGGCTGAAGACCTTCGGCGCCAGCGTGAACGTGCCTACGGCCGCCGCGCCGAAGACAGCCGCCACCAAGGCTTGTCTCGAAATGCCAAAATTCTTCATTAGTCTCTCCAAGTCACTGAAATTGCGTCGGTTAGCCGAACACTGCCTAGATAAACATGTCCTGGGCAATGTGGTCATTAAAAGTCAGTTAGGTGGATTTCACAGGCTTTTCCACCGTTTGCACCCTCGCGCCCGCCTCAAGTGTCTGATGGACCGGGCATTTGTCAGCAATGGCCATCATCCGGGCACGCTGGTCCGCGTCCAGAGCTCCCTCAATCGTGATCGCGCGGTGGAACACGTCGATCTTGCGGCCCTCCTCGCAATGCTCGCAATCGTCCGGATAGTCCTTGGTACGGGTGATCGACACGCTCACGCGCTCCAGCGGCCAGCCCTTCATGTCGGCATACATGCGCAGCGTCATCGAGGTACAGGCGCCGAGCCCGGCCGCAAGGTATTCATACGGGTCCGCCCCCTTGCCGCCCCCGCCGACGTCGATCGGCTCGTCCGCAATCCCCACGAAATCGCCGATCACAATCGCGTTTTCGTATTTTCCGCGCCCCGTTTCCCGCACGAAAACATCGCGTGTGCCGCCCGTCTCCTGCGCGGGCATCGCCGTGCCTGCCTCAAAAACATAGGGCTCGGCCCAGGCCGCGATCATTTTCCCGGCCCGCCTTGCGTCATGCTGAGAGGTCAGCAGATGATCCGCCTTGTCGAGGCTGATGAAGGATTTGGGATGGCGCGCCGCCACGAACAGTCCGGTCGCATTCTCGATACCGACCGTTTCGTCGAGCGGCGCATGCAACACCAGAAGCGGCCGTTTCAGCTCTGCCGCCGCCCCGGTCACCTTCGCGCCGCGCACATCCTCCAGGAACTGACGTTTCAGGACGAACGGACGTCCCGCCAGTTGCACCTCGGCTTCACCCTCGGACTCGATGGCCTCGACATAGGTGCGGATGGAATTGATCACATGCGCCGCATCCGACGGCGCCCCGATCGTGGCCACCGCCTTCACCTGCGGAATCTCATGCGCCGCAACCACTACGGCGGCCCCGCCCAGCGAATGCCCGATCAGTAATTGCGGCCCGCCATGCTCTTCCTCAAGCCACGCCGCTGCCGCCACGAGGTCCTGCACATTGGTCGAAAAGTTCGTATTCGAAAAATCGCCTTCCGAACTGCCGAGCCCGGTAAAATCGAATCGCAGGACGCCAATACCCTGCTCCACCAGTGCTGCGGTGATCTCACGCGCCGCATAAATATCCTTCGAACAGGAGAAACAGTGCGCAAACAGCGCCCAGGCGTGCGGCTTGAAGACAGGCTCATCCAGCCGCGCGGCCAGCATGCTCCCGTCATGGCCCGGAAATTCGACGCGATATGATTGGCCCATGTCAGCTCCCTGAAAGTCTACAGCTACCAGAACTGGGGGAGACCGGCCCCCGGCGCAAGGCCAGCGCGGTCGCACCTGCCTTACGAAACGCGAGACACAGGCTTGACTTGCCCCGCCCGCATGACGTTCGTGACTAACAGACTCAATCGCGCGGAAACTCTTCGAAACCCAGCATGAAGCCCGTCCATGTTCTCGTCGCGATTGCCCTGCCGCTGATGGTCGCCAGCGCCTGGCTGCTGGCCCCTCCGGGCACCATCCTCCTGTCGCTGAGTTTCGGCGCCCTGCTGGTCGCGCTCGCGGCCGTCGACATGGTCACGATGCGCCTGCCAGATGCGCTGAATTTCACCGTGCTGATCTTTGGCGTAATAATGGTTGCCCTGACGCGGCTGGATACATGGCCCCATCATTTCATCGGCGCTGCGATCGGCTATGGCGCGCTGGTCACTTTGGAAATTGCCTACAAGCGCGTGCGCGGACGCGACGGCCTCGGCCGGGGCGACGCCAAGCTGCTCGGCGCCATCGGCATGTGGGTCGCGTGGCCGGGCCTGGCGCCGGTCCTGCTCGTGGCTTCCATGACCGGGCTTGTTGCAGCGCTCATCGCCGGCCTCGCCGGCAAACGTCCAATGGCATCCGACACGGCCATCGCCTTCGGGCCTTTCATTGCTCTGGCAGGATGGGTGGTCTGGCTTGCCGGCCCGCACCTGGGCCTCGTCCAGCCTTACTAGACGTCTTCGGGCGCCACGGGCTCTGGCATGGCGCTACCCGCCTGCCGCCGCCGCGCGACGCCAAACGCGATCAGCCCGCCTACGATCAACAGGCCAAATGGCGCGCCCCAGAGCAGCAGCCCGCTGAGACCCTTGCCCGTCGGCCGGAACAGGACGAACTCGCCATAGCGGCTCTCGAACCAGTCGCGCACTTCCTCATCGCTCGCGCCTTCGCCGATCATCGTGCGCACGCGTGCCCGCATATCCTCGGCAATCGACGCGGATGATTGCGAAATCGGTTCGTTCTCGCATGCCACACAGCGCAATTCCCGCATCAGCGACTGCGCCCGCGCCTCTTCGTCCGGGTCGTCGAGGGCCTGCGCGGCGCATGTCAGCGCCAGCACGCAGGCGGCGATACTCAGGAACATGCCACGCAGCAAAATCATGCAGGCTTCCTCCGAACAGGCAGCAGGCTGAAAAATGCGCCTAGCCCCATCAGCAGAACACCAAGATACACGAGATCAATGAGCGGATTGAAATACACCCGGAACACCCAGCGCGTCTCGCCGTCCACATCGCGCCGGTCACCCAGCGCCACATAGAGGTCACCCGTGCCGGTCTTGTGGATCGCCGTCTCGGTCGTCGGCATGCGCGCCGCGGGATAGTAGCGCTTGGTCGGCGCCATCTCGGCTTTGGCGCTACCCCGGCGGGCCGTGATGTCCGCCTTGTCGGCATACCAGTTCGGCCCTTCGATCGCGCGCACATCCTTCAGCGTGATGTTCCACCCGGCGACCGTGCCTGAACCACCCGCTGGCAGTGCCAGCGTCGCCTCGTAGCGCTGCGTGGTTTCCACCACCGCGCCGATCACGAACACGCCAAGCCCGATATGCGCCAGCGTCATGCCCCACACGCGCAGCGGCATCTTGAACACCCGGCCCCAGGTCACGGCCCGGCGCCGCAATTCCCACACCGAACCGAACAGCAGCCACACGCCCAGCGCCAGCCCGAAAGCGGCGCCCAGCGGAATGTCCCAAAGGCCCACGCCCAGCGCCATGAACACGGCCACGAGCGCGATACCGCCCACCGTCCATTTCCACAGCATGGAAAGGTCCGCCTTGCCCCAGCTCCACACCTGGACCACCGGCAGGATCACCAGCAGCGCGGCCAGCATCGGCACGAAGGTCAGCCGGAAATACGGCTCGCCAACGGAAATTGTTCGCCCGGCCGCTTCCGCCATCAGCGGGAACAGCGTGCCCAGCAGTACGGTCAGCGCCGCCACCACAAGCACCACATTGTTCGTTGCCAGCGCGCCCTCGCGGCTCAGCATCTGCCACGGCTTTCCGCCTTCCAACTTGGGTGCCCGCAGCGCAAACAGGCCAAGCGCAAACGTGCCGTAAACCACCAGGCCCGTCAGCAGCACCATGCCCCGCTTCGGGTCCACCGCGAACGCATGCACGGAGGTCAGCACGCCGGAGCGCACAAGGAACGCGCCCATCACCGAGAACAGGAAGGCCAGCACCGCCAGCAGCGCCGTCCAGGCGGCAAAGCTGCCGCGCTTTTCGGTCACCGCCACCGAGTGCAGCAGCGCCGCGCCGATCAGCCATGGCATCAGCGAAGCATTTTCCACCGGGTCCCAGAACCACCAGCCGCCCCAGCCAAGCTCGTAATAGGCCCAGTAAGAGCCCAGCGCGATACCGATGGTGAGGGGCACGAAGGCTGCCAGCGCCCAGCGCCGCGCCTCCTTGGCCCACACGCGGTCAATCCGCGCCTCCATCAGGCCCGCCGCCGCCAGCGCGAACACGAACGAAAAGCCGACATAGCCGAGGTAGAGCATGGGCGGATGGAAGGCGAGCGCCGGGTCCTGCAGAATCGGGTTCAGTCCCGCCCCCTGCAACGGCGCCGGGTCCAGCCGCAAATAGGGTGATGAGGCAAACAGGAGGTAAGACAGCGCGCCCGTCGCCAGCCAGCCCTGCACGCCCAGCGTCCGCGCCTCGAACACGTCGCGCCCGGTGCGCATCCACAGCGCCCCAGCTGCGCCAAAGCCCAGCGTCACGAGGCACCAGAGCGCCATCGAGCCCTCATGGTTTCCCCACGCTCCGGCGACCTTGTAGAGCATTGGCTTCAGCGTGTGGGAATTGTTCGCGACAAGCGCGACCGAAAAGTCAGACCGTACAAAGGCCACAACCAGCGTCAGGAACGACAGCGCCATCACGCCAAACGCGACAAGGGCCATGCGGCGCGCAAGCTCCCGCGCGCCCATCATGCCCAGCACGCCCTGCGCAAGCGAGGCGGCGAGCGCCAGGAACGCTGCAAGATGGCCTAGTTCGATCATTCAGCTGGCTGGCTGGTCCGGGCCGGCACCTAGCGGGCGCAGCTCGCGCGGCTGGTAGTTCTCGTCATGCTTGGCCAGAACCTGACGCGCCGTGAACCCGCCATCAGCACCGAACGACCCGACCGCCACAACGCCTTGTCCCTCGCGGAACAGGTCCGGCGCAATGCCGGTAAAGCTCACGGTAATCGTGTCAGGGCTGTTGTCGATAATGGTGAACACCATCTCGCTGCCATCGCCCGGATAGGTCAGCGATCCGGGCTCGACCCAGCCGCCGACTTTGACCTCTTTACCCGCCTTGGGCAGGCCTTTTACGGCCAGCACTTCGGGCGTGTAGAACAGGTTCGCATTCTGTCGCAGCGCGAAGAATGCCAGTGCTGCTGCCGCCAGCAAAAGGGCAGCTGCCACACCAAAGGTCCATAATCTGCGGGTTCGGGCTCTCATGGCGCTAATCTATACTGCGATCCGCCCAATTTGACAGTGCGGCACATGCAGCAAGCTTCGGGCCTACTACTCCGCAGGCGCATCCCGGCCAATCGCATCCAGCATCGGCGCAAAGCGTTCGCGGCGCGGGTCATCCTCCGGCAGGTTGGCAAACACGGCGCGCATCATCTCCGCCGCCTTGTCCTGATCGCCTGATTGCGCCGCGCCCATGGCCGCCCACATCCCGGCGCGCACCTCGGTCGGGTCCAGCTCATATGCCCGGCCATAGAGACGCGCCGCATCCGCGCTCACGCCGCCGCCATCCAGTTCCACCAGCACATCGGCCAGCCCGATCAGCGCCGGCACATAGGTGCCGTCACGCCGCAGGGCAGACTGGAAGGCCCGCGCCGCGTCGTCAGGCCGGTTCTGCTGGCGCATGATGACGCCAATATAGTATTGCGGCTCGGGCGCGTCCGGCTGGTCGATGGAGGTCTGCTCCAGCCGCGCCAGCGTCTCGGCGGGCGTCAGCGTTTCCGGCGCCGTGCGGATCTTCTCCATGATCTCGGCCTGGCGCTTCTCCATCGGCAGGTCTGCCATGCCGGGCCGCCCGAACACGGCATAGCCTGCAACGCCCAGCACAAGGCACACCCCAACGATAATCGCCTGCAAACGTGTCATGATTTCGGAAACCTCAACCTTGTCTGAAGGCCGCCCATCTGGCTCTCGCCCAGCTCAAGGCTGCCCTTGTGCAACTCTGCCAGCTCCGCAACGATGGACAGGCCAAGGCCCGTGCCCGGCGTTGTCTCGTCCAGCCGCACGCCGCGCTTCATCGCGCCTTCGCGCGCTTCGGGCGGCAGGCCGGGACCGTCATCCTCGACATCGATGACCAGTGCCTCGGCGCTGTCGGAAATGCGCACACACACCTCCGCCTTCGCCCACTTGCAGGCATTGTCCATCAGGTTGCCGATCATTTCCTCGAAATCCTGCTTCTCGCCGCGGAACACTGCGCCTGCGCCATCCTCGACGCTGACATTCACGCCCTTCGCATCGAAGAGCCGGTTCAGCAAGCGCGCCAAGGCCTCAACCACCTGCGTCACATCGGTGCGTGCGCCCAGCGTTTCGGCCCGCGCCGCCATCCGCGCCCGCTTCAGGTAATGCTCGACGTTCGCGTGCATGGACTCGGTCTGGCGCCGCACGACATCGTCCAGCTGCGTCTCGCCCTTCGCCTCATTGCGCAGCACCGCGAGCGGCGTTTTCAGGGCATGTGCCAGATTGCCCACATGCGTTCGCGCGCGCTCCACCACGACGCGGTTATGGCCGATCAGCTTGTTCAGCTCCTCGGTCAGCGGGCGCACCTCGATGGGGTATCCATCGCGCAGGGTCTGGCGGTTGCCTTCGCGAATGTCGGCAATGTCGCGCTCGATACGCTTTAGCGGCTGCAGCGAAAACCTGATGCCCGCCACCATCGCAGCAAACACGCCGCCGAACAGCGCGATCATCGTGCCGAACAGCATGTTGCGGAAGCGCGTCGCGGCGGCATCATTCGGCGTCCGGTCGGCTGCCGCCACAAGGATCAGCGGCGTCTCCCGGTTCTCGACGAGGATCGCCTTGGCGCCGGATCGCACCTTCTGGTCCGCTGGCCCGGCATAATCGTCAAACTGGGTCGTACCGGGGTCGGCCACGGCCCGGCGTATCTGGGCCTCGGTCACCGGCACGGGTTCGTCCCAAAGGCTCTTGGAGCGAAAGTCGCCGGAGATGGACAGGTCCGGCTTCAGGCCGACAACGGCCCAGTACTGGCCGGAATACTGGGTCTGGAAACGGGCATCACTGGTCAGGAACTGGCGTTCGGTATCGGTCACGCGGCCATCGGCGAGGAAGGCCTGCTCTCGCGTCATTTCGCGCGTCAGCGTCACCAGTGTCTGGTCGAGGTCTTCTTCCAGCAGGGTCAGCGTCTGCGCCCGGTAGAGGGCCGACAGCGCCAGCGCGCCGCCGATCAGCACGACAAACCCCCAGATCGCGGCCGCAATCATGATCCGCCGGGCGAGCGAAACGCTCGACCAGCGGTCAAGGAAACTGGGCTTGGATGTGTCGGCTGCGTCCATTCAAACGGTCTGGCACGGCAGGCGCCTAGCCTGCAACGCGCGCCTCGTTTTCCGGCACGATCAGGCGATAGCCAAGGCCGCGCTCTGTCTGGATCCGGTCAACGCCGATCTTGCGGCGCAGGCGGCCAATGAACACTTCGATCGTGTTCGAGTCGCGGTCGAAGTCCTGATCATAGATGTGCTCGACCAGTTCCGTGCGCGGCACGACCCGGCCCTGATGGTGCATCAGGTAGGACAGCACGCGATATTCATGCGCCGTCAGCTTGATTGGCTCGCCATTGACCATGGCCCGCGCGGCGCGCGTATCCACCATCAGCTTGCCAGCTTCCAGCGTGGCTGCCGAATGGCCCGCCGCCCGACGCAGCAATGCGCGCAGGCGGGCCAGCAATTCCTCGGTGACAAAGGGCTTCGACAGGTAATCATCGGCGCCGGCGTCAAAGCCGGCCACCTTCTCGCTCCACTGGTCGCGGGCGGTCAGGATCAGCACGGGGAAGGATTTCCCGTCAGCGCGCCATTTCTTCAGGATGCTGACGCCGTCCATCTTGGGCAGGCCCAGGTCCAGGATCACCGCATCATAGGGCTCGGTATCGCCAAGGAAGTGACCATCCTCGCCATCTGCTGCCAGATCGACCGCATAGCCCGATTGCGACAGGACGTCTGCCAGCTGGCGGCGCAGGTCGTTATCGTCTTCAACTACCAGGATACGCATGAAAAATACCTTCCGTAGAACGGGTTAACACGATTCAGCCGCCGCGACGATCGGTGATCGCGCCAGACTGGGCGTCAACGATAAAGCGCATTTTGCGCCCATCTTCGGTCATCCAGTCAATATGATACTCGGCGCCGCCACCCTGCTTGGACACAAGGTCTGCGCCCAGCTGGTAGCCGCCATACTGCTGCTTCAGCATGCCGAATATCCGGCTCAGCGGCACGGTCTTGCCATCGCGCACGGCATCGCGTGCCTGCTTGGGCGAAAACGAATCGCCCCAGCCCTGCGCAGTGGCGGGTCCGGCAGACAGCAGCGCAATGGCTGCAAGAGAGGCAAGAATCCGCTTCATGGGCCCAGCGTATAGGTCCAAAGCCCTGAATGTGAAGTGAACGCGTGCAATCAGTTTTGTTCAGGATAGGGGCGCCGTCCCGGCCGGCAATCGCCCCACGCGCGACTCGCGCCCGTCGGGGCCATGGACCGCTGGTCAATCTGCGCTGGTCTGTTTCTGCGCCTGCAGCGTCACCAGCCAGCCAGGCGTGCTGTTCCGACCGCCCCCGAACCCGGCATAGCGCATCTCGACATAGAGCGGGTCGGCGGCGAAATCGCCCACCTGTTCCTCGGGCTCGACTGGCTTGAAGACCGTCTTGCCATACACCTCATGTTGCGAGCTCTCGGTGTCTGCCTCAGACGTCCACGCATCCCCCAGGCACGCCTTCACGTTGCTGACAGCCCCCTCATAGGCCGCCTCGGCCAGCTTGCCGTCAGCTTCCTTGTCCATGGTGCCTGCCTCGAACAGGTCGCAGCTATAGATATGGATATTCGTGTCGCCGCCGAAGAAACCGCGCATGACGCTCACCCGGCAGGCACTGTCCTTGAAGGTATCGTTGGACTCCCAAGCATCCGGCAGCGGGCTGTCGCCCAGCATGCGCGGCTCTCCGCGCAGGCTGGTGAACGGCTCATCCTCGCCGCGCGCCGCCACGATCGTGGCAATCTCTGCGCACGGGTCTTTCAGCTCGGTCGTTTCGCCTTGTCCGCACGCGGCCAGCGCTGCCATCGGCAGCAAGAACAGGTATCGTTTCATCTTATCCCCACAGGTCTGCATCTCGGTCACACCCTAGAGCCAGACCGCCCTGCATTCATCCCCCTGGAGGGGGGTGCGGGCCCGATCTGCGGCCTCTTATTCGTCCGGCTTCGCGAAAACTACGATCTCAGACACTTAAAACACGCTGTAGTGGAACGAATACACGTGCCTGCGCATAGGTCGTGCACGCTAGGAAAGCACGAAATGTCCATAGTTTTCAATTCGTTAACAAAGCATCACGATTTAATGCATGTTGTCATTGCAGTGCTCGTGCTCGGCTTTAGCCTCGTCTGCGCCCTGCTGGTGTTCCAGCGCGGCATGATCAACCGCAGCGAGACAGGCAGCCGCCGCTGGGTCATCGCCGCAGGCATCGTGACCGGTCTGGGCGTCTGGGCCACGCATTTCATAGCCATGCTCGGCTACGAGCCCGGCTTTCCCGTCAAGTTCGATGCTTTCGTCACCCTCATGTCAGCTCTGATTGCCGTGATCGGCCTAACCATCGCCACGGCCATCGCCAGCAACAGCGATATGCCAGCGCGCAAGCTGATGGCTGCGCTCATGGGCTCCGGCACAGTCATCACGATGCACTATTTCGGCATGACGGCGATGAAAGACAGCGTCCGGATCACCTATGATGCCGGCCTCGTCGTGCTCTCCATCATCGTGTGTGTCTGCCTCTACATCCTCGCCTACTCCTGCCGCCGCAGCACGCAAACGTTCGTACGCAACGCGATAAGCTGGACTTGTGCCATGCTCGCCATTCTCGGCGTGCATTTCCTCGGCACGGCAGCGATGACCCTCTCGCCGCTCGCCACCCTGCCTGAAACCGGCTGGTTGATGGGCGCCAGCGCCCTGAGCGCGGTCATCGCCACCAGTATCTGCCTCATCCTGATGTTTTCAGCACTCGCTGCCGGCCTCGACTCCCTTGTCGTGGAGATGCGCAATATTGAATCGCTCAAACTGTCGGCCCTCGCGGATTCCTCCCAGGAAGCGCTCTTCATGGTGTCTTCACGCGGCAAGATCATCCAGGCGAACATGGCGGCCGAAACCATGATCGGGATTCCGCGCGACGACATACCAGGCGCCGACATTGTCGACATCCTCCAGCTCGGCGATCTCGGAAACTTCACCAATCGCGAAGACAGGCTCATTGGCGAGCATGTGCTCCGTATGCCCGGCGGCCATGATGTGACCGTGGAAATCACCACCCGCGCCATGCACAATTCCGAGGCACGCTTCACGGTTTTCGCCGTCCGCGACCTCACGCGCCGCCTGCGCCAGGAAGCCAAGGTTCGTGCACTGGCCTATCGGGATACATTGACCGGCCTTCCCAACCGGGCTGCATTCAACATGACACTCGAAGCTGCCATCCGGGACAAACCCTATCCCTGTGCGGATCTCGCCGTCTTCATCATTGATGTCGATGAATTCAAGGAAGTGAACGATCAGTTCGGTCATGCCACGGGTGACAGCCTGCTGAAAATCGCCGGTCGCCGGATTTCGTCCTGCCTGTCGCCGAATGACATGGTTGCCCGTCTCGGCGGCGACGAGTTCGCCATCATCCTGCGTGGCCGCACCAGCATCCATCAGATCAAATGGACGGCCAAAACGATCCTCAAAGCCTTTGCCACACCGATAAATCTCGGCGCACGGAGCCTGTCCATGGGCGCCAGCATCGGCATTGCCCTTGCCGAGCCCGAAGCGACCGGCACGTCGCGCGTCCTCACCGCTGCCGACCGCGCCCTTTATGCTGCCAAAGAGGCCGGCCGCGGCTGCTACCGTGTCTATGATGCCGCCCTGCACGAAGTGCACGAGCAGAAGCGCGACCTGGAAGCCGCCCTGCATGAAGCCATCGAGGGCGATCAGTTCGTCCTCCACTTCCAGCCCAAAGTGTGCAGCCATACGCGCGCCATCGTAGGCCGCGAAGCGCTGATCCGCTGGAACCGCCCCGGCCGGGGCCTGGTCTATCCCGACAATTTCATTCCGATCGCGGAGCAAAGCCTCCTGATCAACGATATCGGCCGCTGGACAATCCGCGCCGCCTGCGAAGCCGCCGTCAAATGGAATGCAAACGAGACCGTCGCGGTCAACCTCTCGGCCCGCCAGTTCCTTGATCCGGACCTGGTGGCAGACGTGCGCAAGGTGCTGCGCGAAACCGGCCTGAACCCAGCGCGTCTTGAACTCGAGATCACCGAGACGGCGCTCATCCTCAACAAGCAGCTCGCCGCGACCATCCTGATGGAACTGAAGACGCTTGGCATCAAGATCGCGCTCGACGATTTCGGCACGGGCTACTCGTCCATGAGCTATGTCCAGTCCTTCCCGTTCGACCGGCTCAAGATTGACCGTTCATTCGTGGCGGCGATGAATGGCGACCGCAAGTCGCGCGCCATTGTTGAAGCCATCATCAGCCTCGCCCATTCGCTCGACATCCCGGTCGTTGCCGAAGGGGTCGAGACAGAGGAGCAGGCAAGCCTGCTGCGAAGCCTTCTGTGTGAGGAGCTTCAGGGCTTTCTGATCGCCCGCCCGGAACCCTTCACATCGCCCGATCAGGCCGAACCGAAGACCGAGAAAGCTCACGCGGCGCTCTCAGCCGCCTGACCTGACAGAGATCAGGATTTGCCTTCGGCCCATTTCTTCAGGCCGGGGTCTGCCGGGTCGTCCAGCATGATCTTCAGCTTGGCATAGAGGTTGCCCGGCGTGCTGGTCTGAACGCCCTTGCCCCGCAGGCGCAGGGTCGCGTCCGTGTTCGATCCCGCCGGCACCTTCAGCGTCACCGGGCCGGACGGCGTCTTCACTTCCACGCTGCCGCCCAGAACGGCCGTTTTCAGGCTGATCGGCACGCTCATGCGCAGGTCCTTGCCGTCACGCTCCCAGACAGTGCTCGGCCGCACTTCCACTTCCAGCAGCGCATCGCCGGGCGCCCCACCATTCGGCGAAGGCTGGCCCTGGCTTTTCAGCCGCAGCGTCTGGCCAGAATCAATGCCAGCCGGAATGTTCACATCCAGCGCCGTGCCGTCCGCCATGGTCATGCGGCGCCGCGCGCCTGCCACGGCATCCTCGAACGATATCTCCACACGATAGCGGATATCCCTGCCCTTTTGCGGGCCCGGGTTACGACGGCGAGCGCCGCCGCCAAACATGCCGCCCAGAATGTCCTCGAACGGGTCGCCCTGCGCGCCATCAAACGGATTGCCGCCGCCGCGCGTCTGCCAGCGCGCCCCACCGCCGCCCGGAAAGCCGCCACCTCCGCCGCCGGGATAGCCACCGGCAAAGCCCGCCGGGTTGCCATCGCCGTCGATCTCGCCGCGGTCGAACTTCGCCTTCTTCTCCTTGTCGCCCAGGATATCCCAGGCCTGCGACACCCGCTTGAACTCCTCCATCTTGGCATTGTCGTCGGGGTGCAGGTCAGGGTGCAGGGCTTTCGCCTTGTTGCGATAGGCTTTTTTGATCTCGGCCTCGCTCGCTGTGCGGGTAACGCCGAGCACGCTATAGGGATCTAGGGCCAAGGGCGGGTATTCCTCTAAATGGGTAAAATCACTGTTGGCCCAGAGTTAGGATGTTCCGGCGCCGATTGAAACCCATGGACCTGAGAGACCGCGAGCTAAGCGTCCTTTAATCGAATGGCCCGTGTTCCACTTCCATCACGGCGATTTCTGTCGTCAACGTTCGAACTCTTCGCGCGGCATCAAGATCGTCGATCAAGGATAGCTCGCCCATCAACGTTTCTTCCCAGCTCACGGTCGCGGTCCTAATGCCTATCCGGTATACGGAACCCTCTAGAAATTCAGCCAGTCGAATTTCCTCGTCGTAAGAGAGCAATACCGCATTTGAGCCCGTCGTCTCGTCTGAGCGTTTCGCGTAAGTGAGCGCGATGGGGGCATTAAATTTAAAGCGCTTTCCATCGGCATTTATAAGGTCAACGTAGCCGACCGCATAACTAAGGTCGCCCGCAGTTGCGATCCGCATAGCAACTTCAGGCTGAACCAAAGAAAAATCATCGCTCACGTTCAAACCAATTTGCAAATCGCTAGAGGGATATTTGGACGAGGATCTATCCCAATCGTTCCGTATTTTCCGCCTCAATTTTTTATCGAGCGTCTGAACAACTTCTCGCCGCTCTTTGACGAGGTCATAGTAGGCATACTGAATATCTCGTTGCGCATTGGCCTCATCTCGCGCCAAATCATAGATCGGGCGCAACATGGGGGGTAAATATTCGCGACACTTGATCCACGGGCTGTGAGCCGGGAATGTTGAGTACGCTTGAGAGCCGACTGCTGTCGCGGTGACTTCATTCGCTTCACCGTTCAGACACAAAGCGACAGAGGCCCCGCTAATCGAATTGTAAAAAGGAGCGAGCGCCGCATCCTCATCTACTGAAAGGTATTGATCCCTGCGATCTTCGAAATAAGCGAACCAGTCATTCGCTGGATGCATCTGCAGCATTTTGCGGCCTGTGCCTTCTACCTTGTACCCACCCGATGACCATGTATCGACATGGATATCAAAGTCAGACAATGCGGTCGGCTGGAAGGCCTCAGCACCGAATAACTGGGAAGCAAAAACCTCTGCATCAATCCAAAGCGACTTTGCCTCCAGGGTCCCAACCGGCGCCGACGTAGAGCCCCAGAGATCATAGGATTTGTCAGATTTCCACGTCGTGGTCGGGACATAGGATAGGACTCGGTATATACGTGATCGCCGTGTGGCGCGCGCTTCGACATGGACGCGATACACTATCTCCTCATCGGCATCCTTGTGAGAATATCCCTCCAGGCGCCCAAATAACTGATGGTCTTCCTTCAGTTTCGATCCGACGATATACTTTCCAAGGCGTATGGCCTCACCTTCATGCTGAGTATGACTGAAATAAGCATAGTCGGGTAGCATGATGCCGGATTCGACAACGAGAGTGCAAACCTTGTCGTTTCGACCCTCAAGAAAGAATTTTTCGGAGAGTTGCTCGGACTGACACTGTGAAATTGGTTGCGCAGTATATTGCGTAAATTCCGCATCCGATAGGATGAGCTGCTCCTCTGTTTCATCGTAAACCGCGGTGCTCCTTGGCACCGCGACAACAATCCGCTTCATAGCACCCCCAAGGAGCAACTTCTCTGCCCATGGATCAAGAGCCGTTGAGCCGGTAGGCTTTACAAGAATGAACGCGTCAGGACTTGAGAAATCATCGCTAATGACCGGAACGGAGGAACTCACCTCTTTGAAGTCTTCCGAGATATATATTCGCAAAGCGATCGACGGGATCAACCATATCAGGAAATAGACTGGAATCGCCAATGCAAGCCATGCCTTGCGGAAGACCAGAGCCAGAATGACGAGAATGCCGATGGGCACCCAGCAAAGCGGAAGGACGAGCACGAGCATGCGCAAGCCTAGTGTTGTCACGAACGTGTCCAAGTCTTGTATCGCGAACGCGACCACGAACCACCACTGCAGGTAAATTATCGTCAGGCATAATGCGAGACATACAAGTGCGATGACGAGCGTTCCAAAATATTTGAGAATGCCCATCCCACCTCCGTGCCCACTGCACAGCCTAACGTTACCCAGCCCGATAATTCGCCTCCTACAGCTTTGCGAAGTACGGCGCACCTTGAACTACGCGTACATAAAATCCCTTTATGATTGCATAATCAGGCAATTTAAATTTGAATCCATGGCCCCACTCGGCCTTCAGCGCCAGTCTCTGCCACGCGTGCCGCGGGCATACCCGATGCCATTATTGCCGAGGGCACGGCCACCTCAAAACGCCCGCCAAAGCAAATGCCCGTATCCACCTCGACCGTAAAGCGGTCCGGGTTCGCGGCATCCGGAAAGGCCCAGCTCTCCACCACGACCGCCCCGCGCCCCGCTAGGCCCCACGGCGCGTCCTCGCCATTCGTCCCGATGCGCAGATAGTCCTTCGCCGCATCAAGGGACAAAGCTTCCCCGTCCGGCGGTGTGATCACCGTCAGTGTCATATCGAAATCCTGTTATGTATCAGGCCTCTATCCGGCCGTTTGCTTTTGGTTCAGCACTTGCAGTCTATACTTCCGTCCAGTCCCTCTATCCGGAGCCATCCTTGTCCCTGCGCGTCATCGTCCTCGCCTCTGCCCTCCTTGCCCTGCCCGCCGCCGCGCAGAGCACGGACTATATGAATGGCTATTACCAGCGCGCCGTGGAATCCGGCGTTACGCCCGAAAACCCGTCCGACATGGTCCGCTGCGCCTCCTATTGGGCCGTCTGGTCGCAGAGCGCCGCCCAGGACTGGGACGCGGCCTTCATGGAGCGCCTCAGCCCGGACCTGCGCCCCGCCGAAAGCGAACTCGCCGCCGGCTACTGGGCCCAGATGGCCTCGGACCGCTTCGAAGATGAGACCGGCGACACCGCCCGCTTCGAAGAAGAAGTCGACATCGCCACTCCCATTGCCCTGCAGGCCTATCTGGACCTGCGCACCGCGCCCGACGCCCGCGACCGCTACCATATGTTCCGCGTCCTCGGCGCCTGCCACCTCACGTTCGAGTAAGGCCTAGACCAGTACCGTCAGCTTGCTGATGATCATCCCGCCCACGGGCAGGCCCACCTGACGCACGAGCTCGTCATAAATCGCCGTCTCGGTCGACTTGATCAGCGTCGCCAAGGCTTCGAACGACATATACCTGCGTCCCCGAAGGCTTCGCCTAATTCTCGATCAGAGCCTCCACCCAGCCGCGCGCATCCGTCACCGGCCGCACGCTGCTACCCCCAATTGCGACAGTGCAATCAGAGGTGCCGCGGCTTTCGATTCGCGCCGTGCGCCTGCAAATGGCCACCCCCAGTTCATGCTTCCCTCGCTTCCCGATAACTTCTTCCGATGGAGCGAATTTACCCCGGCCGGCATAGCGGTCGGACTGAAGATAAATTTCCTCAGCAATCCTCGGGCACTAGCCTGACAAGTTGAGGGAAACGGGGTGTCCTGTCCTGCTTTTTTAGCCAAACAGGCAATAGCCATGCAGACCCAAATCTGCTTTGTGCCGCGCTTGTGACAGGGGAAGAGGAGCTAGCAGAATGTCGGCACGCGTCATCTCGATTGCCAACTCAAAAGGCGGTGTCGGCAAGACAACCACCTGCGTCATGCTGGCCGAGGCTTTCGCTGCTTCAGGCCGCCGCACACTGGTCGTCGATCTCGATACGCAGGCCAACGCTTCGCTGCTTGTCTACGGCCACGAGGGCGATGAGCACCTGTTCCAGGCGATCAATGATTACGCCACGATTTCCGACTGGCTGCTGGAGAATTTCTTCGCAAACGAGCAGAAGCGCCTCTCCGAATTCGTCGTCACCGGCGCCAGCGACGTCACGCATGAGGGCAAGTCCCTGCCGCTCGACCTGATCCCGTCGTCGCCGCGCCTGCGCAAGACAGAGCGCGAGCTGATCTACGAACTCACGGCCAAGAAATACTCGATGCAGGCCCTCGAAGGCCAGGTCGGCCGCCGCCTGCGCGACGACTTCGACCTGCTGAAAAGCGATTATGACGTGATCATCTGCGACTGCCCGCCCGGCATCTCGGTCATGACCGAAAGCGTGCTCGCGGCCAGCCACCTCATCGTCGTTCCCACGATCCCGGATTTCATGTCCACGCTCGGCCTCGATCTTTTCACCGGCGACATCATGAAAAACCTGCGCGATCGTGATATCGAGAGCCTGCCCGTTGTCCTCGCCACCCGCTTTGACAACACGCCCCACCAGCAGGTCGTGCTGCAAGCCATGCGCGATGCCGCCAATTCGAAGGAAGCCGAATTCCGGATGTTCAAGACCGTCGTGCCTCTCAAGACCGGCTTTGCATCCAACCCGATCGAGCTTGGCCCGGATCCGACCCTGTCGGCCAAATGGCCCGGTGAGGCGCTCGGCATCATCGACGCCCTCATGAAGGAAATCCTGGAGCTATTGAAATGAGCGCCCTGACAGCCACCGGAGGAGCCGGCGCGCTGGCAGCCCTGCTCGACAATCGCGACCGTTTTGCCAAGCTGGCCGAGAAGGATTTCTCCGCCGCCGCTGGCCTCCTCGTCCGCAAGCTCATGATCTCCGCCGGCCAGACGACGGAAGACATGGTCTTCCTGCGCGAGTCTGTCGGCACCGAAATCTTCGAAACCGAACTGAAGCGGCTCTCGGCCCACCATGCCCGCCTCCTCGCCCGCCGCCTCGACAAGGATGTCGACGATTTCGAAGTCTCCACCGCTGGCGCCGCCGCCGCGCATATCCGCAAGGTCATGTCCGGCGAGACCACCGCTCCTGAGGCCAAAGCCGCCCCGGCTGAGGACACACCGCCGCCCGCCGACGACACGCCCCCGACAGGCAGCGACGACGCCCCGAAGAACGCCTATTTCGGCCGCAAGTCCTTCCGCGCCGGCAACTAGGCCGCCGCAACCCTTGCCATTTCCTCCGGGCGCAGGGTCAGCACTGACACGCCATCCGACGTGACCGCCACGGTATGCTCGAACTGGGCAGACAGCGCCCCGTCCTTCGTCACCACCGTCCAGCCATCCTCTTCGGTGCGCACATAGCGGCGCCCCTGATTGATCATCGGCTCGATCGTGAACACCATGCCCTCGCGCAGCACCAGCCCCGTGCCCGGCTTGCCATAATGCAGCACTTGCGGGTCCTCATGCATCTCGCGGCCAATGCCATGCCCGCAATATTCCCGCACAACGCTATAGCCATTCTTCTTGGCATGCCGTTCGATGGCCCAGCCCACCTCGCCCAGCCGCGCGCCGGGGCGCACCGCCTTGATGCCCTTCCACATGGCCTCATAGGTCGTCTTCACCAGCCGCTTCGCCGCCGGGTTCACCTCGCCGATCAAATAGGTCTTGCTCGAATCCGCGATAAAGCCGTTCTTCTCCAGCGTGATGTCGAAATTGACGATATCGCCATCCTTCAGCACATCCACCTCAGACGGCACGCCATGACAGACCACATGGTTCACGGATGAGTTCAGCACGAAGCCATAATCATACTGCCCCTTGCTCGCAGGCCGCGCCTTCAGGTCTTCGACAATGAATTTCTCCACCATCGCATCGACTTCAAGCGTCGTGAGACCCGCCAGCGGCGTGCGATCCAGGAGGCCGAACACCGAGGCCAGCAGCCGCCCGGACTCCGCCATCAGCGCCAGTTCTTCAGGCTGCTTCGTCATGCGCGCTTTCCGCCAGATCCGGCACCGAGACGCCTGCCGCTTCCATCTCCCGCGCGATAACTTCGCTGAAGCTCAGCGTCGGGTTGCTTTCGCACAGCAGGCCGATCTTGATCCAGTAAGCTGCCTGCGCATTGATCGACCGGCACGACACCTTGCTCGCCCGGCGCAGCTGGTCGTGCAATGCGTCATCTATATTCACGATGCCCATCCAGGCCTCCCTATACGATTCATATATGGATCGTATAGAGTGCCGGAACCGGCCTGCCAAGCGTCCCGGCGCAGATATCGCGCCTAGGCGCTCGCCCGCGGCTCGAACAGCGCCCGGTTCTCGGCAAGGATCATCGCCGTGTCTTCCGCGCTCGGCTCCAGCGACCAGTTGCCCTTCTGGAACGTGCCGCCCAGCACCACGCCATCGCGCCGCCCGAACATGTAGGCGTGGCTCCCGGTGATGATATTGTAATCCACCTCGGCTTGAGGCTGCAGGATCACCAGCTGCCCCCGCGCCGGTGTTATCACCGTGTCGCCGAACAACGCCCCCGCGCCAAGCCCGGTACAATTGAATACCACCGTCTCCGGCAGCGCCGCCACCTGCGCCACATCGTCAAACGCCTGCACCACGATCTTCCCGCCGCGCAGGCGAATGTCCCGCTCCAGCACCCGCAGGTAATAAGGTGTGTCCACCATCATCGTGTCGAAACTCTTCGCGAACGGCGCGTTGAAGCTCAGCTCACCCGGCTCATATTCCCGCTCGTTCACGACGAACTCATGCATCGGGCTGCCCTTGGGCGCTGGCGTGTCCGGCTTCGCCTCGTCCGACAGCACATAGTTCACTTCCCATGTGACGCCATATTCCGGCCCCGTCAGCAGCTGGAAGCGCTGGAACGCAAAGCGCGACGCCGCCACGTGTTTCGCGCGGTAGGCATCATTGACCATGCTGTCCTGATACACAGACGCCGGCCACCACTGCCCGCCCGCAATATTGGATGTCGTCTCCGGCGACAGCGCCTTGGCATAGATCGTCACATTGGCTCCGCGCTCCAGCAGCAGCATTGCGGTCGACATGCCGACAATCCCGGCGCCCATCACGGCATAATCCTTCACGTTCGGGTCCCAGCCCTCCTCCACGGCCAGATGCGCCGTGCCCCAGGACAGCGTGATGCCGCCGCCGCCATGGCCATAATTATGGATAACAGCGGTCTCGCCCAGCATTTCCCGCTCCACGCGGAATCCCGTCGGGCGATACGGCCTCAGGCCCACAACAACCCGCGCCACCCGGCCCGGATCCACGATCACCGGCGGCACCTGCTTCATCACAACGCCCGGCCCCCGCGACGCCGGAACCCCCGCGCAGGCCGTCGCCACCGCCGCCAGCCCCGTCGCCGCAAATGTCCGCCGTGTCAGCTGTGTCATCGCCTGTCTCTCCTGATTCAAGGGCGCAGCCTCCGCTGCCCCGTGTCGGAGATCAAGCCGTTTCCGCCGCCTATGTCAGCGGACGCCGCACCTGCCTAAGCAGCCACCACAGGCCCTTCGGTAAAGCCCGCCATCTGCGCCGCCAGCGCCCGCTTGAAGGCCGGGCGCGACAGGCAGCGCTCGTAATAGGCCGCAATATTGGCGCGCTCGCCCAGCAGCGGGGTCTCCTCCAGGTCGCGCAGCACGCAGGCCATCGCAATGTCGCCAATGCTGAAGTCGCCCTCCAGATAATCCTTCTCGCCCAGCCAGTCCGACAGCCGCTTCAGCTTCTGGCGCACCATCGCCTCCGCACCCGGCCGGCGCAGCTTCGCCCATTCGGCGTCCGGCTCGAACTTGGCGATGATCATCAACGGCATCACGAACGTCTCGACACTGTTCAGCGCCGCAAACACCCAGCTCGTCACCCGCGCCTTCGCAACCGGGTCGCGCGGCATCAGCTTGTCGCTCTTGTCCGCAATGTAGAGCATGATCGCGCCGGATTCGAACATCTGGATATCGCCCTCCTTCAGCGTCGGCACCTGCGCAAAAGGCTGCTCTTTCAGAAACGCCTCGGGCTTCTCCTCGGACGCATTGAACAGCCGCATCCGGTAGTCGATCCCGGCCTCTTCCAGCGCCCAGCGCGCGCGGATATCGCGCACATGGCCCTTCGCAAAGTCCGGCACCCAATTATAGCCCGTAAGCTCGATAGCAGCAGTGGCGGTCTCGGGCATTTGTGTCTCCTCTTGCGTCCCCGATCTTGACATTTACGTTGATATCAACATATATGGACCATGTCAAACAGCCAGACCGTCCCCTTCGAAACCACGCTCCACGTCCGCGACCATTGCCTCTGTCTCGCCGCGCAGCGCGCCGCCCGCGCCCTCTCGCGCCGCTTTGATGAGGCCTTCCGCCCGCTCGGCATCACCTCAGGCCAATACTCGCTGCTCATGTCGCTGAACCGGCCACAGCCGCCCAGCATCGGCGCAGTTGCCAGCCTCCTCGCCATGGACCGCACCACGCTCACCGCCAACCTGAAGCCCCTCGAAAAGCGCGGCCTCCTCACCTCGACGCCCGATCCCGCCGACAAGCGCAGCCGCCGCCTCGCCCTCACCGATGAAGGCCGCCGCACGCTCGCCGCCGCCGTCCCCATCTGGCGCCAGACGCATGCAGACATCGACGCCGGCCTCCCGGCACGCTCCATCAAGGGCCTGCGCACCGGCCTCGCCGCCCTCGCCTAGAGCGCGCGCACACGCGGCCCACCCGTCCGCTCCAGCATCAGCGCCCACACGGCCCAGACCAGCGCGTCCACCCTGTCCGGCGATCCGGTAAAGCCCTCCGCGCCGAACCGGCACATCTGGTCTTCCAGCGTCGCCAGCAGCCCGAGATGCGCCACCTTGCCCTGCTCGTACAGCAGCGCCACCGGCATCGCCCGCGCCCGCTTGCCGAGGCGCGCATGCACCAGCCGCACCGGCAGACGGCAGCCCGCGCTCTCCAGCGTCTGGCGCACCATCTCGCCGCCCTGGTTTGCCTCCGCGATAATCATGCTCGCCCCCACCGCCTCGGCCAGCGACACAGCACGCCCCGCCCAGTCCGCCGGGCGCAGGCCCGCCGCCGAGGCATCGCCCAGCACGAAACAGCGCCGCCCAAACCCTGCCGCCTCGGCCACGCCCGCCGCAATGATCCCGCACGCGTCGGCGCGCGGCCCGCTCGTCGCCGGCGGGTCCACCGGGCGCGGCGTCGTCGTCGCCACGCAGCGCGGGAACGCCCCCAGACGCAGACCCATCTGCAAATTGTCCCACACCGCCTCGCCCTTCGCCCACGCGCCCAGCTCGTCACACCAGGCCGCATCAAACTGCGGGCCCCGCAAACTGTCCGGGTCTTCTGCCGAGAAGGCGAATGCTTCGGCCCCGTTCGGCCACACCAGCCGCCGCCGCGACACTTCATAGACAGGCGCGCCCCCAGCGCCCCCAAGATGGCGCAGCCCGCTCGGCCCCTCGATCATCACCTCGCGCACATCCGAAAGCGCCGGCCCCACCAGCGCCAACCGGCGGCATCCCCGCCGCACCGCCATCCTCACCCATTCTGCCCCCGCCCGCGTCTTGCCCGCGCCACGCCCGCCCATGAACAACCATGTCCGCCACGCCCCCTCCGGCGGAACCTGTGTATCGCGGGCGCGCAGGATGAATGGATTTGCGTTCAACGCCTGCCACTCCTCCTCTGTCACCGTCTCCGGGCTCAGCATCAGTTTCCGTCTCAGACGGTGATCCGAATTCCGCCAGCCGACGCAGTCGCTCGGCCTCTCCAAGATTTTCCCAGGCCTCATCCGGCTCCCCTGCATCACCCATCTCCTCCTTCGGCGCCTCGCGTCCCGCCGCCCGCATCGCCGCTTCCGTCAGTCGCATTTCACTGTTCAGCTTTGTCAGCTTGCCCACATCCAGCTCGCCGCCATCCGCTACGCTATCGGCCAGCGCCTCATACGCCGCGCGCACCGTCAGCCATGCCAGCTCCAGCGGCTGCTCCGGTCCACCGAGATCATTCTCGCGGATGGTGCGATCAACCGTCTTTCGGTTGCGCCCCAAGCGCTCGGCAATCTCGCCATGGCTCAGCCCCAGCAAGACGAGAAACCGTATGTTCCGCGCCTCCCGCTCGTTCATGTGTTTCCGGTATCGTGTGGTCTTCATGGGGCGAACTATACGCCCCCTCGAATCACGGTCGGAGACGAAGCCGTCTCTCCAACACACGCCCCCCCCGCAACGGCCCTGCAAAGCCGTTTGCACGTGTCGCTTTTGCGATGAAAACATGAAACTTTCTTGACAAACTCCGGTCGCCTGTTGCGCCGCGACAACACTTGCATCGGCTTCAGTTTCCGATGTCAGAATTGTCGTATTTCAGCAGAAGAAGTGTCGCGTGACTGTCACGTTCCCCGCTTATTCGGGCCCCAATTCTCCCAGGGGCTCGATAGGTAATTCTCATGAATCTACGATACAAAACTCTTCTCCTCACCACAGCGCTCGCCTCCGCCAGCCTGTGCCTTTCTGCACCCGCCAATGCTCAGGTCACGGAAGTTGACGCCGACGCGCGCCTCGACACCGTGCTCGTCGTTGGCCAGCGCGCCATGATGGAAAGCGCCATCGCGCGCCAGCGCGCCTCCGACACGATCCAGAGCGTCATCACCCGCGATGCCCTCGGCCAGTTCCCTGACCAGAACGTCGCTGAATCGACCCGCCGCCTCACCGGCATCAACATCCTCGACGATCAGGGCGAAGGCCGCTTCATCTCGGTCCGCGGTCTCGACCCGACGCTCAACGCCTCCTCCATCAACGGCGTCCGCCTGCCGTCGCCAGAAGCCGACACACGCGCTGTCGCGCTTGACGTGGTCGCCTCCGAACTCGTTGAATCGATTGAAGTCAAGAAGACCCTGACGCCTGACATGGACGCTGACACGATCGGTGCCTCCATCGAGATCAACACGACCAAGGCCTTCGACCGCGACGACCTCTTCCTCAGCACCAAGCTGGAAGGCTCCTATAACGACCTCAACGGCGAGTATTCGCCAAAAGCCTCAGTCGATTTCTCCGTGCCGATCACCGACACGTTCGGAATCGCGGGTGGCCTCTCCTTCTCCAACCGTAAAACCTCGACCGACAATATCGAGATGGACGGCTGGAAAACCACCGACGACGGCGTCACATACGCTGAAGACCTTGAGTATCGCGACTATGATGTCGAGCGCGAACGCATCGGCGGCTCGCTCTCCTTTGACTGGAAAGCCACCGACACCACCACGCTTTACGCCCGTGCCATCTATTCCAAATTCGACGATACCGAAAAGCGCCAGCGCCTCGTCTTCACCTTCGACACGCCCGTCAGCGGCGACGCCAATTCGGCCACCTTCGACTCCGGCAACGAGATCCGTGTACGTCGCGGCCTGAAAGACCGTTTCGAAAGCCAGATCATCCAGTCCTATCAGGTTGGCGGCGAAACCGAGACCGGTCCCTGGAAGTTCGACTACAAGCTGGCCTATTCCGAAGCCCAGGAACACGAATACGACACGCAGGACCCGACCCGCTTCGAGAAGAAGTTCAAGGATGCCGGCGAACTCGGCGTCAACGTGAACTACAGCAATCTTGAAAAACCTGTTTTCACCATCCTGAACGGCGCCGAAGAATTCAACGACGCCTCGAACTACAAGTTCAAGGAACTTGCCGTGAATGACGGCATGTCCAAGGACAAGGAATGGTCCGCCAAGGGTGACATCGCCCGCACGTTCGACCTCGACAGCGGCGAATTCGAATTCAAGACCGGCCTCAAGGTCCGTCTGAGAGAGAAGACCTATTCCGCCAACAACCTCATCTATGATGATTTCGACGGCGCCGACGGCTACACCCTCGCCGACGTTACCGGCAAGCAGAGCTACGGTCTCGCAGACCTCGGCGTCCTGCCGGATCTCGGCAAGGTCCGCGCCTTCTATGCCGCGAACAAGGCCGGTTTTGTCCTCAACGAAGACGACTCCTTCCTCGACTCCATCTCCGGCGCCTATGACGTTCAGGAAGACATCTACGCCGCCTACGCTCAGGGCAAGTATTCGACCGACCGCCTGACCGTCATCACCGGTGTCCGCGTCGAGCAGACCAAAGACGATCTCGGCGGCAACCTCGTCGACGAAGATGCTGTCACGGCCACGCCGCTGAACTTCTCCAACGATTATACCAACGTCCTGCCCAGCCTGAACGTGAAGTATGAAGCGATGGAAAACCTGGTCCTCCGCGCAGGCGTTTTCGCCAGCGTCGTGCGTCCCGGCATCGGCCAGATGGCGCCTCACTCCTCCATCAACGAAGACCTCGAAGCCTCGTTCGGCAACCCGGAGCTTGACCCCTACAAGGCCTGGAACGGCGATCTCAGCATCGAATACTATCCAAACCCGGGCACCGTCCTTCAGGCCGGCGTCTTCTACAAGGATATCAAGGACTTCATCGTCGAGCAGACATTCCAGGATGATGTCGCCCCTTATAATGGCGTCTTCCAGGGCATAGAATTCACCGAAGCCACAATCGCCGTGAACGGCGATACGGCGAAAGTGAAAGGCCTTGAACTGAACTACCAGCAGGCGCTGGACTTCCTCCCCGGCCTGCTCGACGGCGTCCTCGTCGGCTTCAACTACACCTACACGGACGCTGAAGGTGATGTGCCGGATGGCGATGGTGGCTTCCGCTCCATCACGCTGCCAGCCGCTGCGAAAAACACCTGGAACGCGATGCTCGGCTACGAGAAGGAAGGCCTGTCCCTGCGCCTCACCGCCGCCTATCGCGACGAGTATCTTGACGAACTCGGCTCCGATGCCGGAACCGACCGCTTCGTGAAGGATCACCTCCAGATCGACGCCTCGGCCAAGTATCGCTTCACCGAGCGCGTCCAGGGCTTTGTCGAGTTCGTGAACATGGGCGACGAGCCTTATGTCGCCTTCCAGAAAGGTCCGGATCAGGATCGTCTCCTGCAGTACGAAACCTATTCCTGGACCGGCAAGTTCGGCGTCCGCCTGACCTACTAGACCGGCCACCTCCAGCGGCCTTCCCCCACCTCACATTTTGGGGGAAGGCCGTCATCGGCGGCACAGGCCTGCCGCAATCCCATCGGGAAATGGCCTCGAACACGTACCGGGCCTGCCTGAAAGCGAGACCTTTCCTGCCTTATTCGGGGCGCAGCTTCCAATCATTGCAAATCCGCAATGAAAGGAGCTTCCCATGTTCGCCGCCGTCAGGATCCGTGCCCGTGTCTCAGACTGGAGTCCCCTGTTCTCCCGTTCAGGTCAGTGGCTCGGCGCGACCCTGACGGCGGCGGCATTTGCCGCTGGCGCCGCCTGGGCCGATCAGGAGCCCCGCCTCGTCACGCCGAATGATGCCACCAGTGGCACGCTGCTCTTCAAGTCCTCCACGCCCGGAAAATACGTTCAGGCCCCGTCTTTGTTGACGGATGTGCAGATCGACATTTCCGGCCCCATCGCCCGCACCCGCGTCACCCAGCGTTTCGAGAACACGACCGACGGCTGGGTCGAAGGCGTCTACGTCTTCCCCCTGCCCGACGAAAGCGCCGTCGACTCGCTCCGCATGCAGATCGGTGACCGCTTCATCGAAGGCATGATCGAGGAGAAAAAGAAGGCCAAAGCCATCTACGAACAGGCCAAATCCGAAGGCAAGAAGACCGCCCTGCTCGAACAGGAACGGCCAAACCTCTTCACCAATTCCGTCGCCAATATCGGCCCCGGCGAAACCATCATCGTCCAGATCGAGTATCAGGAAATCGTCCACCTTTCCGACGACACATTCTCCCTCCGCTTCCCCATGGTGGTCGCCCCGCGCTACATGCCCGCCCCCGAAATCCTCACCGCCTCCCTCGGCGAAGAAGGTTGGGCCGTCGTCGACCCCGTGCCGGATCGCGACCGCATCTCCCCGCCTGTCCTCAACCCCGAACTTGGCAATACCAACCCGCTCACCCTGAACGTTTCCCTCGATGCCGGCTTCCCGGTCGGCAAACTGGAGTCGACCTACCATCCAATGGACACGGAATGGTCCGGTGTGGGCACGGCCAGTCTCACCCTGTCCTCTGGCAGTACCTATGCCAATCGCGACTTCGAACTCACCTGGACCCCCAAGGCCTCCAAGGCCCCCAGCGCCGCGCTTTTCACTGAAACCATTGGCGGAGAGCCCTATTATCTCCTCATGGTCACGCCCCCCGTCGCCGCCCAATCCGCGCCGCCACCGCCGCGCGAGATCACCTTCATCATCGACACATCCGGCTCCATGGGCGGCGAGTCCATCCGGCAGGCCCGCGACAGCCTCGCCCTCGCCATTGCCCGCCTGAAGCCAGAGGACCGTTTCAACGTCATCGAGTTCAATTCCGTGACCCACGCCCTGTTCGACCACCCCCTTGATGCCAGCACAACGAACCGTGCCCGCGCCACGCGCTGGGTGAACAATCTGGAAGCCACTGGCGGCACCGAAATGCTGCCCGCCCTGCGCGAAGCCCTCGCCGACCATGGCACCGGGGACGGCCGCCTGCGGCAGGTCATCTTCCTCACGGACGGCGCCATCGGCAACGAGCAACAACTGTTCGAAACCATCACACAATACCGCGCCGACGCCCGCATCTTCACCGTCGGCATCGGCTCTGCGCCCAACAGCTTCTTCATGTCCCGCGCCGCCGAACTCGGCCAGGGCAGCTACACCTACATTGGCGATATCGACGAAGTCGCCGCGCGCATGGGCGCCCTCTTCACCAGGCTCGAACGCCCCGCCATCACCAGCCTCGCGGCCACATGGCCAGACGGCACGAAAGTCGAGGCCTGGCCCTCGCCGCTGCCGGATGTCTATTCCGGCGAGACGCTCGTCATCGCCGCCCATGCCGTCGCAAAGGACGGCTTGGTCTGGGTCTCTGGCGTGAACGGAGACCAGCCCTGGAAAGTCGGCCTGCCGCTGAAACAGGCGGCCAAACGCGAAGGCATTTCCAAACTCTGGGCCCGCAAGAAAATCGCCTCACTGGAACTCGACCGCGCCCGCGCCGATACATTGCCGGACCTGATCGACGACCAGATTCTCAGGGTCGCCCTCGCCCACCATCTCGTCTCGCGCGTCACCAGTCTCGTCGCCGTTGACGTAACGCCGAGCCGCCCGGACGGGGCTGACCTAGGCAGCGCGCAGGTGCCGCTGAACCTCCCCGCCGGCTGGGATTTCGGCAAGGTCTTTGGCCATGAGGGCATCCGCTCAGACGCCCCGATGATCCCCGTCGACGCCCTCGCCATCCGCAAGCCTGATGCGCAAAAGATGAACGCCCCCATGCAGGTCGACCGCGGCGTGCCCCTGCCCAACACAGGCACGCTGTCAGACCTGAAACTCCTCGCCGGCATCATCCTCGTCCTCCTGGGCTTCATGGTGAAACTCGTCTTCCGCCGCATTCGGTTGCGCCATGCCATGTGAGACTTTGATGACTTGCTCCGCTCGCGAGGCCGGATTGACCCCCACCCAGCCTCCCCCTTTCAGGGGGAGGAGCTTCTTTCCCGTCCAGCGATCTTTCTCCTCCCTCAGAGGGGAGCTGGATCATGCGTAAAGTCACGCAGATCTCTCTCACCACAGCCCTCCTCTTCACCGGCCTGCTCCTTCTGGGCAATGGCGCGTACATGAAGGCCAAGGCGCAGCTTAGCCAGGTCCTGCTCGCCCATGCGTGGGAGAAGACGCTGGAAGGCTCAGCCGATGCCCGCCCGTGGCCGTGGGCTGACGTGACGCCTGCTGCCAAGCTGGAACTCCCGCGCCTCCACGCATCCGCCATCGTCCTGGGCGGCATAAGCGGACAGGCCCTCGCCTTCGGCCCCGGCCTGATGACGGGTTCAGCCGCGCCCGGCCAGCCCGGCCTGACGCTGCTTGCGGGCCACCGCGACAGCCATTTCGCCTTCCTTCAGCACGCCCGCATCGGCGACACGGTCACGCTCACAGGCCCTGACGGCACGCCGCACATCTACACGCTGACCGAGACGCGTATCGTCGACGAAGACGCGAGCTTCCTCACACCGGGCGGCACCGGCACGCCGACGCTCGCCCTGACCACCTGCTATCCCTTTGGCGGCCTGACGCCGACGCGGCAACGCTTTGTCGCCATCGCCCAAATGGAAGACCCGCCAGCCTGAGGGGCTGACGGGTCGGGTCCTGTTGCCGAGGCGAAGGCGCGATCAGGCGCCGTCGCGATCCCAGAAGCGGAGCTTGGCGAGTTCTGAGACGAAGCCCTTGATCGTCGCGGGCTTGCCCAGTTCGACACAGCCAGCGTCCATATGGTCGGCCATGCCAACGGCTTCAAAAAGCTTCATGGAATCCGGTGTGTAGCCGATATATTTGTAGTGCGCGAAAGCATCATTCAGGAAGTCCTTCGCAGGCGGCTTCTTCGCCATATCGTCGGCGCACTTTTCAGTGAGCATGATGGCGACCGCGTCAAACAGCACAGATGGCCCGCCATCAATCTTTTCGTCAGCGGGAACATGCGTGCCGTCATCAAGGTCAACGCCATTGATGGTCGGCGCCACAACAGCCACCATGCCGCCGGCCTTTTCGACTGCCTCCTTCAAGGCGTTGAACGATGCCGCTGAGGCGTCGTCGCAAAGGAACACGCCCAGTTTGCGACCGGCAAAGCTCTTGGGCGGGTTCTTGAGCATGCTGAGCGCATCGGACGCTTTCAGGTCCTGCATCGTCGGCCGGGCAGCCTTCATGGCCATCGGGGTCTTGATGCCAAGGCCTTCCGCGACCGTATCGGCGAGGCCCTTGTCGATATTCACGAGGTGGGCCACCATCCGCTCACGGATTTCGGCCTTCTCCACTTTGCTCAGTTCGAAAACGAGCGCGTCGCCCATATGCATCTGCTCGACCTCTGTCTGGCTGATATAGAACTGGCGCGCCTGGCTGTAATGGTCGGCAAAGGATTCCGGCCGCAGGGCCTCCTTCTTGCCGTTGATCGGCTCAGCGAAGTGCTGGTAACCATTGTCCGGGTCTTCACGCGGGCCGCCATCCTTGGTCCCCCAGCTGTTGGGCTCGTAATTGGCGCGGCCGACCGGGTTTTTCATGGCCATGTGACCATCCTGCTGGAAGGTGCGCATGGGGCATTTCGGGGCGTTGATGGGTATATGCGTGAAGTTCGGCCCGCCGAGCCGTTTGAGCTGCGTATCGAGATAGGAGAAGTTGCGGCCCTGCAGCAGCGGGTCGTCGGAAAAGCCGATGCCCGGCACCACGTTGCCCGTGCAGAAGGCAACCTGCTCGGTCTCGGCGAAGAAATTGTCGACGCGGCGGTCGAGCACCATGCGGCCGATGATGCGGACGGGGATGTCCTCCTCCGGGATCAGCTTGGTCGCATCGCGCACGTCGAAGGCGAAATCGTCGGCAAACTTGTCATCGAAAATCTGCACGCCGAGTTCCCATTCCGGGAAGTCGCCCATCTCGATGGCGTTCCAGAGGTCGCGGCGGTGGAAGTCCGGGTCGGCGCCGTTGATCTTGACCGCTTCGTTCCAGACGACCGACTGCATGCCCATCTTGGGCTTCCAGTGGAACTTCACGAACGAGGATTTGCCCTTGGCATTGATCAGGCGGAACGTGTGGACGCCGAAGCCTTCCATGAAGCGCAGCGAACGCGGGATGGTACGGTCGGACATGATCCACATGACCATGTGCATCGCTTCGGGCGAGAGGGAGATGAAGTCCCAGAAATTGTCATGCGCCGTCTGCGCCTGCGGGAAGCCGCGATCCGGCTCTGCCTTGGCTGAGTGGATGAGGTCCGGGAATTTCATCGCGTCCTGGATGAAGAAGACGGGGATATTGTTGCCGACGAGATCCCAGTTACCTTCATCGGTGTAGAATTTCACCGCGAAGCCGCGCACGTCGCGCGCGAGGTCCGGCGAACCCTTGTTGCCGGCGACGGTGGAGAAGCGGGTGAACAGCGGCACCTTCTTGCCGACTTCCGTCAGCACCTTGGCGCTTGTGAACTCCTCAAGGCTGTCGGTCAGCTCGAAAAAGCCATGGGCCGCATAGCCGCGTGCGTGGACCACACGCTCAGGAATGCGCTCATGGTCGAAATGGAACATCTTTTCGCGGAAATGGAAGTCGTCCATCAGCATCGGGCCGGGTGTTCCGGCCTTCAAATGGTTCTGGTCGTCGCGCACGGGCACGCCCTGCTGGGTCGTCATGGCTTCGTAGCCGTCCTTGGTGGTCTGATGGGGCGCACCGCCCTTGTCGAGGGGGGCTCCGGGCTTCATCGGCATGGGGAAATCCTTTCGCTGGAAAAGGCGGCGCAGGGCGGGCCGCATCTCTCAGCTACGCCGCCCCAAGCCTTTCGTTGCACGCATTATGGAAAAATCGGCAAAGCCATAACCTAAGTTAAATCAAAGGCTTCTGCGGCGAGATTCATGGCCGGGTTGTAATGAAACGGGGACGATTCTGGAGCGGGTACACGGGATCGAACCGAGATAGCTAGCTTGGAAGGCTAGTGCATTACCATTATGCTATACCCGCGCCTGACGCGTCGCTCGACCATAACACAAACAGTGGTGGAGGGGACAGGATTCGAACCTGTGTACGCTATGCGGGCAGATTTACAGTCTGCTGCCTTTAACCACTCGGCCACCCCTCCAAGGGCTGCCTGCGACTTACGATAATTGACGCCGTCGCCCCGAACCGCCTAAAGGCACGTCAATTACGTGCCCTCATCCGCTTCAGGAGACGGCCTTATAGGGACGAAAGAAATGGCGCGCAACCATCCAAAACGCCGAAACACACAAGCGCCTGCCGGACCGGACGGATCGCCGCGCCCACGGCAGGACCGTCCGCGCGAGCGCAGTGGCGGCGGGGACGGCGAAGGCTGGCTATGGGGCACCCATGCGGTGACCGCCGCGCTGGCCAATCCGTCGCGCACGCTGCACATGCTGCTGGCGACCGAAAACGCGGCAGCACGGCTCGGTGCAGCACGCATCACGCCGGAAATCATCCTCGGCAAGGATCTGGACAACCGCCTGCCCGCCGGCGCGGTGCATCAGGGCCTGGCGCTGAAGGCGGCGCCGCTGAACCCGGCGAGCCTCGAAGAACTGATCGACCGGGGTATCAGCCATATATGTGTGCTGGACCAGGTGTCTGACCCGCACAATCTGGGCGCAATCTACCGTTCTGCGGCCGCTTTCGGGTTTCAGGGCCTCGTATTGCAGACGCGCCATGCCCCACCTGTGACCGGCGTTGTGGCCAAGAGCGCCGCGGGCGCTGTGGAAACGGTGTCGGAGGCGCGGGTGGTGAATATCGCCCGGGCGCTCGAGCAACTGGCCGAGGCGGGCTACCATACGGTGGGCCTTGCCGGCGAAGGCCGCCGCAGCCTCGCGGATGCTGTCGCAGGCACGGCCAAGCTGGCCATCGTTATGGGCGCCGAGGGCTCGGGCCTGCGCCCGGCCGTGGCCAAGGCCTGCGCCGAGCTGGCCCGCATCCCGATTGCGCCGGAAATGGAAAGCCTGAACGTGTCCAATGCTGCCGCAATTGCGTTTTACGAAGCGAGTCGGGATCGTTTCCCTGCTGCGTAAAGCTCTGCTAGGGTTAACGTGAGGAATCGCCAATCGGGAGCGCGCGCGATGCTTAGACTTTTCTCCATTCTCCTTCTGCTGGGCGGCATAGCGGCAGCTGTATTTGGCGGCGCGGCTGTCATGAAGAGCTTTGAGGAGCCTGCGTCCATGGCCATGGATTCAGCCGGTGCGCCGGCCACCATGGACGAGATGGCCGAGGCGCCTATGCCGGAGGCTGTTGAAGCGGCGCCCGAACCCGAACTGGCCATGGAAGCCGCGCCTGAGCCGATGGAAGCGGCGCCGGAAGTGATGGCGCAAGCCGCGCCGGAGGCCATGGAAGAAGCCCCTGTTACGATGGCCCCTGCCCCACAGGCCTCGCTCGATGAAGCACCAATGGCATCAGCCCCCGCCCCTGAAGCGCGCTCCATGGCGAAATCGCGCTCGCTGTCGCCGCCGATCGTCGCCGATGACGAGACCGCCAGCGTCGCCTCGGTTCAGGACGCGTTCGACGAGGCCGACGACATGGCCGAGGATGCGTTCAGCGACATCGGCGATGCAGCCGATGCGATTGCCGAAGCGGCAGGCGTGGCTGCCCCGCCACCGCCTTCAAAGTCCCATGCCGAGGCTTTCATGGAGAGCCTTCAGACCGTTCCGGTCGCCCACGAGACGCCCAAGACGGCTGAATACAAGCGCGCCTTCGACGTGACCCTCGCCATTGATGCGACGGGCGACGACACGGCTGTTGATGCCCTGCCGAACCGGGGCGGCAATATCGTGACCGGCGAGGCGAAAGTCTCCGAGCGGGTGGAAGCCCGTGTCAGCGGTGCCAATTTCGAGATTGTCGAAATGTCGCCCGGCATTCAGACGCTGTCGCCCCTGACCGAGAATGTCTGGCGCTGGTCGGTGATGCCGCTGTCGGCAGGCGACCATGACCTCGTGTTCGAGATCTATGCCATCGACCAGGATTCGGTGGTGCCGCTGCGCACCTTCCGCGACACGGTGACGGTGCAGGTGTCGGGTCTCAACCGGGCCATCGCCTTTGCTGACCAGGCCAATCCGCTATTCGTGCTGCTGGGCGGTCTCGGCTCAGCCATTGCTGGGCTGCTTGGCGCGGTGAAGTTCTTCGGGCGGCGCTAGACGCTCAGCACTTGCCTGCAAGGCATTGCTGGAGATCCGACGCGCAGCCGCGTGCACCTTTTTCTTCCGCGTCGCTCATGCCGTGCTGCACGCGCACGACCACCGGGGCGCCAGCGCGCCATTCGACTTCGTAGAGATGGCCGATCGCGCGTGCCTTCAGACAGGCCGACGCCGTGTGGAAGCATTCGTCGCCTGTGCGGATGCGGCAAACCTCTGGCTGCGTGATTACATTATGATTGGCGGCAGGCACCGGGCTGGAGAGCGGAGCGGGCGCAGGTTCAACAACGCGGGAGGTTTCCGACGCCGGAATGAGCACCTTGTCCGTGCTGCCGACCGCTGGCTGCGCAATAGCAGGCAGCATGGCCAAGCCAAGGCTGGCCACGCTTGCCAGGATCATCCCAGTTGCGCGAATCTGCATCTACACTTGCCCCTGTAACGGCACATTACTGATACGACATATCGTTTTCATGTACCACTCCATAAGGATAATCTTGCGGGGAATAGCATTCAATGCCTTGCTGAAATGCAGGGCTCGTCTGACGTCGGGGCGCTTTGACATCGGTCTCAAAGGAGGCTTTGTGCTGAACACATGACGAACACAACCGAGACACCGCTCACACTCGCCGCTGCGCAGGACTTCCTGCGGGCCCAATCAGCCCGGATCGCTGTCGACCCGATGACCAATTCGGTCTTCGCGCTGGCCCAGACTTTGTTCCAGGATATCGAGGCCGGACGGACCAGTATCAGCGAGCTGTCGCGCTTTGCCGGCGACCTGCACCTGACGCTGATCAGCGAGCGCGCCGACCGTTTCCGCGAGCAGCATTATGACGCCGACGCCAAGGCCGCCTGGACCGATGTGCGCGGCATGCTGGAAGTGCTGGCAGCAGAGGGCTTCGACGCATTCAAGGCGAGCATCGAGCAGAATACCGGCGGCATCGTGTTTACCGCCCACCCGACCTTTGCCCTTTCCCGGGCCCTTCGGCAGGCGTTCACCGCGCATGTGACGCGGCCCAACAAGTCGACCCGCGCGGCGCTGCTGAAGCATATCCGCGAGGATGGCCGCGAGTGGAACAAGGGCATCAACCTGAACGGCGAGCATGATGAAGTGCAGGAAGCGCTTCTGAACGCCGCTGGCGCGCAGCAGGTTTACGCGAGCGTCATTCTCGACGTGGCGCGCAAGGCCTTCCCGGACCAGTGGCGTGAGTTACGCCCCTTCCTGCCGACGCTGGCGAGCTGGGTCGGCTATGACCTTGACGGCCGGACCGACATTCACTGGTCGCAATCGCTGACCTTCCGCCTGCGCGAAAAGGCCGACCAGCTCGCCCGCTATGGCGAACGGCTGGAAACCATGTCCGGCAGCGCCAAGATCGGACCGCTCGCGAGATTGATCGTGCGCCTGCGCGGCGCCGCCAAGGAAACCGCCGCCGACGCCCGCCTGTTTGACCAGGACCTGACTGATCCGGAAAAGCTGGTCGCCGCTGCCAATGCGCTCAGCAATCACAGCAAGCGCATGATCCTCGACGCGACCGAGATCACCTCCGTTCTGGATGACGTTATCCCCGATGCCGACGACGCGCTGGCCGCCAGCCTGATCGCCTTCCGGGCGGAAGTGGAGTCGCTTCAGCTCGGCACGGCGCGCATCCACCTGCGGGTCAATGCTGCGCAGGTGCGCACCGTCATCAACCGCGACCTTGGGCTTGAGACAGAGGACCGCCAGCTTGGCCGTCTCGCGCTCGCGCAGCTGTCGCAGAAGGCGCGCAATTCCAAGCCGGTGGATGTGAACTTCGCCGACCTCTTCCTTGAGCAGTCGACCGCGCGGCGCCAGTTCATGATGTGCGCGCAGATCCTGAAACATATCGATTCCGGCTCGGTGATCCGTTTCCTCATCGCCGAGAGCGAGAACCCGGCCACCGTGATGGGCGCGCTTTACCTCGCTCGGCAATATGGCGTGGCCGACAAGCTCGATATCTCGCCGCTGTTCGAGACACCGGAAGCGCTGGAAACCGGCGGCCGCTTTATCGAGCGCCTGCTCGAGGAGCCTGAATTCCTGCGCTATGTGAAAGAGCGCGGCTATCTCTCCATCCAGCTTGGCTTCTCTGATGCCGGGCGCTTCATCGGACAGGTCGCCGCCGACATGGCGATCGAGCGCATCCATAACCTGATCGCGCGGGCCCTGGCTGCCAAGAAGGCCGACGTGGCGCTGCTGATCTTCAACACGCATGGCGAGTCCATGGGACGCGGCGCATGGCCCGGCAGTTTCGGCCAGCGCTTTGACCATGCGCTGACACCGTGGACGCGCAATGGCGCGGCGGCGCGTAACCTGCCGCTGATGCACGAGGTCAGCTTCCAGGGCGGGGATGGCTTCCTGCACTTTGCCAATCCAGTGTTGGCCGAGACGACCTATGCCGCCTGGTGCCGCCGGTCGCTGTCGCTGCCACCGGACACGTCGGAAGACCCTTTCTATACGCGCACCGATCTTGTGTGGGATTTCTACCGCTCCCTCAGAGCGTGGCATGAGCGCCTGTTCGTTAACCCCGACTATGGCCGACTTCTGGGCGACTTTGCCGCCGGACTGGTGGTCAAGGCCGGGTCACGCCAGAAGCGCCGCACGGGTGGCCCGACCGGCCCGCGCGCGCTGCGGGCGATCTCTCACAATGCAACGCTGCAGCAACTCGGCATTCCGGCGAACACGGCGGCGGGCATCGGCTCGTCCCTGCAACGCGAGAATGACCGACTGGTGCAGCTGATCAATACGAGCCCGCGCATGCACAGCCTGATCCTGCTGGCGCTGAACGCCCGCGTCGTGACCAGCCTGCCGGCGCTGCGGGCCTATGCCAATGTATTCGACCCGAGCGTGTGGATCGCCAATTCGCGGATGGTCGATCCGGAACGGGCCGGTGCCTATCGCGCCGTCTATTATGGCCTGCGCGATGACGAGACCGCGATCTCGATCAACCGGATTGCCAATCTCCTGTCGATCGACCTTGGCCGTTTCGACCGCCTTCTGGCCCAGCTCGATGATGCGCCCTCGGCTGAGGAACGCCATGAGGGGCGGCTCGACCTGCACGCGCTGCATGCCATCAGGCAGGCGCTGATGATGCATGCCTTTGTCCTGGTCGGGCAATTGCCGCGCATTTCCGAACGTCACGACACCAATACGCGCGACCTGCTGCGCATGGTCCTCGACATGCAGATCGCGGATGCGGTGGACATGCTGGTCAAGATCTTCCCGCGTGGCCGCGACGAGGACACGCCGTTCAGGGAGCTGACCGAGGCTGGCAGCGAGGCGAAGTCAAATGCCTATGGCTATGACCGTATCCATCGCAACATCATCGGCCCGCTCGGCGAAATCGACCGCGCCCTGCATGGCATCAGCCTCGCCATCACGCACGCCTACCGGGCGTTTGGCTAGGCGCGTTTCCAGCTGCCGGGACTGTCGCCTGTCCAGCGTTTGAAGGCGCGTGAGAAGGAACTCGGATCGGAAAAGCCGACCAGATAGGCCGTCTCGTTCACAGATACTTTGCGGGCATCAAGATAGTGCAACGCCATGCGATGGCGCAGAACATCATGCAGGTCCTCAAAGCTTATCCCTTCGGCCTTCAGGCGCCGGTAGAGCGACTGACGACTCATGCCCAGCGCGGCGGCGACCTGCGCCATGTTCGCATCGCCCTTGTGCAGGACAGGGATAAGGAAGCGTTCGACCTGGCCCCGGGTTGTGCGTGAAGACTCAAGGGCGCGCCGCAGTTTTTCGGCCCGCTCGCTCAGTACACCGAAGGCATAGGTGTTGCCGCGATGCGTTGGCATCGTCAGCCATGCCGGATCGAAGCGGATGGCATTGCGAACGCTCTCGAACACGACGGGCACCTGCATGACCTGCTCGTAGACGTCGCCGTGTTCCGGGCGCGCATGCGTGACATGGACAGACAAGGCGAACGGCTTTCCCGGGAAATTGCGCGCCGTCTCGCAGATGAAACGCGCCCAGGTCTCCTCGGTCATCTCCGGAAAACCGTTCGGGTCGGTTCGCGTATCGACCAGCCACGACGCGCCATCGATCTGCTGCACCTGGAAGCGCTCATCCTGTTCAGGCAGGTCGAGTTCGGCCACGAGGCGGCCAAATCGGTTCAGCTCCATCAGCGCCTCGCCCATGGTCGCGGCGGAATAACAGATGAGGCCCACAACCGAGATTTCGGTAAAGTTCCTCGCTGCGCCCAGATGGAGCGGCAGGGCCGGATCATCGCACATGACCTTCGCCGCACTCATCAGGTCCTTGTAGACCTGCAGGGGAACGCGATTGTCCGGATCGGCCAGCGCGTCATTGTCGAGCCCCGAGCGGCGCTGCAGCGCTTCCGCGCTTGCGCCTTGCGCGACCGCAAAATCGAGCAGCGCCCTGGCATAGCCCGCCGAGACCGTCGGGTGGCTCATGTGGACTGCGTCCTGTCACCAGAAGTCATGATTTTGATTGCACGCGTCATGGGGGGCGTTCCCGGGAAGGATTATCGTTTAACGACAAATAGCAAGGAATGCCCATGTCTGAAACCACCCATACCCGCGCACATGTGCAATTCCCATCCAGCGCGCTCGCCCTCAAGTATGCCGCAACGTTTTGGTTCCTGACGGCTGTTGTCGGCCAATGGCTGTTTGTCGCCTATATCCTGTCGCTGTATGGCGGCCCGACGGTGACGGGGCATTTCGAGGGCTGGAACCGGAACACGGGCCTGTTCAACGGGCATGTGGCCGGGGACACGACGGGAAATATTATCTTCGCATCTCACATGATGGGGGCGGCGCTGATCACGCTGGCTGGCACGGTGCAGCTGGTGCCGCAAATCCGCAAGCGGGCGCGCGCTTTCCACCGCTGGACTGGCCGGGCCTACATGGTGGCGGCGGGCATCATGGCGCTTGGCGGGATGTACCTTGTGTGGATACGGGGCGGGTATTTCCACATCCCCGGCGCACTGGCGATCACGCTCGATTCCGTCCTCATTCTCGTTTTCGCGGCGCTGGCCTTGCGAAACGCCATGCGCCGCAATATCGCCGCGCACCAGAGATGGGCCCTGCGCCTGTTCATGGTGGTGAGCGGGGTCTGGTTTCTTCGGGTTGGCCTGATGGGATGGATCATCATCAATCAGGGCCCCGTCGGCATGACGGACAATATGGATGGCTGGTTCGACCTGTTCTGGGTCTACGGGAATTATCTCGTGCCGCTGGCGATACTGGAACTCTACCTGCGCGCAAAAGCGGCTGGCTCGGCCGTGCAGAGATACGCTGTAGCCGCGCTTGTCACAACGGCGACACTTGTCATGGCCGTCGGCATTTTCGGAGCTTACATGTTCATGTGGAAGGCCTATCTCTAAGCGGCATATTAAACTCCCGTCATTGTACAGATGTTGGCGACGGAGGCGGGAGCCTCGTTCGTTAGAGGTGTGTTGTATAGTACAGGAGACACGCCATGGCCCCATCCCTCATCCTCAAGGCTGCCTGCCTCGGCGCGCTGGCGCTCGGCGCGGGCACCACGGCCTCTGCCGGTGACTGGCGCCTCAATCCGAAACTCTGCCCGGACATCGTGAAAGAGCGGCTCGACGAGCGTGTGTCGTCGGCCCGGCCGGACCAGCCGGATGACATTGACCATATGCGGCAGGTCAATTGCCCGGCCTCGGCCTGGACCTACACGCCCTCAAAGGACGAGAAGTTCAAGGACGGCCCGCGCATCTATACCGGCTCGTCAATCGTCTATGTCGGCTTTGGCGGCTATTACCAGATCCCGCCCGCGCAGGCCGGGAACAGCCACGCCCAGCCTGCCCGCGTCAAGATCGTGTCCCGATAAGGGACTCCCCGGAACCGCCGCCACCGTTTCCTCCCCTCCCTGGCGGCGAGGACCCGTCATGTCCGGATGGTCCCTGGACGTGACGGGTCTACCCTGACGCTGCGGCGCTGCGTGACATCTTCACACCCTCTCCTAACGTCATCCCTTCCTTTGACGCTTACGTGCGCGTAAACCTGCGCCAAGCAATCACTATTGATGCAAACCGGGAGAAACCCACATGGCTGAAGCCTATATTATCGACGCCTGCCGCACACCGCGCGGCATTGGCAAAGTTGGCAAGGGCGCCCTTGCTCACATTCACCCCCAGCAACTGGCAGCCACCGTGCTGAAAGCCCTCGCCGAGCGCAACAAGCTCGACACGGCCACCGTGGACGACATCATCTGGGGCACAAGCAGCCAGCGCGGCGCACAAGGCGCTGACCTTGGCCGCATGGCGGCGCTTGATGCCGGTTATGACGTGAAGGCCTCCGGCGTCACGCTCGACCGTTTCTGCGGCTCGGGCATCACGTCTGTCTCGCTTGCCGCTGCGCAGGTCATGTCGGGCATGGAAGACTGCGTCATCGCAGGCGGCACCGAGATGATGAGCTACACGGCAGCCTCCGCTGACCCGAAAACACCGCCTGTCATGGATGCCGGCAACACGCGCCTGCGCGCCAGCCACCCACAGACCCAGCAAGGCGTTTGCGCCGATGCGATCGCCACGCTGGAAGGCATCGACCGCGAAGCGCTCGACCATCTCGCCTATGTCAGCCAGCAGCGTGCTGCCCGCGCCATCGAGGAAGGCCGTTTCGACAAGTCTGTCGTGCCGGTTTACAATGAAGATGGCACCCTGGCCCTCGACCACGAAGAATTCCCGCGCCCGTCGACCACGATGGAAACGCTGGGCGGCCTGAAGACCGTGTTCGGCATGTACATGGACATCCCGGTCGACGACCAGGGCAACACGTACGGTAACCTCCTGACACGGAAGTACCCACAGCTCGAAGGCAAGATGAACCACGTTCACCATGCCGGTAACTCGTCGGGCGTTGTTGACGGTGCAGCCTGCCTGCTCATCACGTCGAAAGACTATGCCGACAAGCATGGCCTGAAGCCACGCGCCCGCATCGTCGCCACGGCGAACATGGGCGATGACCCGACACTGATGCTCAACGCTCCAGTGCCTGCGGCGAAGAAAGTGCTCGAAAAAGCCGGTCTGACGACGAAGGACATCGACGTCTACGAAATCAACGAGGCTTTCTCGGTCGTTGCCGAGAAGTTCATCCGCGATCTCGACCTTGACCGCGAGAAAGTGAACATCAATGGCGGCGCCATGGCCCTTGGCCACCCGATTGGCGCAACCGGTTCGATCCTGATCGGCACCGCGCTGGACGAGCTTGAGCGTTCCGGCGGCCGCTATGGCCTGATCACGATGTGTGCCGCTGGCGGCATGGCGCCTGCCATCATCATCGAACGCATCTAGGCTTTTACGCCTGACTGAATTCAGCCCGCTCCCGGCCACCGGGGGCGGGCTTTTTCGTGGCATGGGTGCGCAGACCGGCCTAGGGTGACCGAAAGCCAAAAGGGGAAACGCATGAAGACCATGATCTCGACCGCCGCATCACTGAGCGCGCTGATGCTCGTTGCCTGCACGAGCACGCCGACGATGGCCGCTGATCCAGCGCCTGCCTTCGATGCGGATTTCCCGCCTTCACTCGTGGAGCTGAATTTCGAGAGCCATGGCGACCGACTGAACGGGCATGCCTATCTGGCCGACGGGCCGGGGCCGCACCCGACGGTGGTTCTACTGCACGGCTTTCCGGGTAATGAGCGCAATCTGGACCTGGCGCAGGACCTGCGCAGTGACGGGTTCAATGTGCTGTTCTTCCACTATCGCGGCGCATGGGGCAGCGAGGGCACGTATACGCTGACTCATGTGATCGAGGATGTTGCAGCGGCGACCGATTACCTGCGCGCCAATGCGGAGAAGCTGCGGACCGATCCCGACAAGCTGATCCTGGTCGGCCATTCCATGGGCGGCTTTGCGGCGCTCGAGGCCGGCGCGCGTGACGAGACGATTGCCTGCGTGGCGGGTATCGCGCCCGCAAACATGGGCGGCACGGCAGAGATTTTCGAAAGCAATCCCGAGGCCGCGGCGGGCTTTGCAGCCTATGCCGACACGATGCAGATGCTGGCGGGCCTGACGGGCGAGAACGCGATTGCCGAGATCACGGCGAACCGCGAAGCCTTTGACACGCGCCTGCTGGCGCCGAAACTTGTCGGGAAATCGGTGCTGATTATCGGTGGGGACAAGGACACGTCCGTGACAGTCGAGCGCGTGATCGAACCGCTGGTGGCCGCTTATGAAGCTGAGCCGGGCATCGACCTGACCGCAAAGGTGCTGTCGGGCGACCACTCGTTTTCGTGGTCACGCCAGGAACTGATCGATGAAGTGATCGATTGGGCGGAAGGATGCCGCTGAGGCCCTAGTTCGGGTGTTTCTCGTCTTCGTGGCCGCCCCAGAAGCGCTTGATGCGGCCGAGGAAGCCTTCGCTTTCGGGGTGGCAGTCGGCGCCGGAACAATCACAGAATTCGCGCAGGATCTCTTTCTGGCGGGCGGTGAGGTTCTGCGGCGTCTCGACGAACATCTCGACATAGAGGTCGCCGGTCTGGGCAGCTGAGCGCACGGACGGCATGCCCTTGTTGCGCAGGCGCAACTTGCGGCCGGTCTGGGCCCCTTCGGGGATGGCCACGCGGGCGCGGCCACCGTCAATGGTCGGGATTTCGATTTCGCCGCCGAGGGCCGCCGTCGCCATGGGCACAGGCGCGCGGCAATAGAGGTTGGGCCCGTCGCGCTCGAAAATGTCGTGATCGACCACATCGACGAAAATGTAGAGGTCGCCCTTGCCACCGCCAGCCGTGCCAGCCTCGCCTTCGCCCGAGAGACGGATGCGCATGCCGCTTTCGACGCCTGCGGGGATTTTTACCGAGAGCTGGCGCTCTTCGCGAACCTGGCCGGCGCCGCCGCATTCCTTGCAGGGCTTGCGGATGACCTTGCCCTTGCCGGAACAGCGCGGGCAGGTGCGCTCCATGGTGAAGAAGCCCTGCTGCGCGCGGACGCGGCCGTGGCCATCACACATGTCGCATTGCTCGGGCGTGCTGCCCTGTGCAGCGCCAGTGCCCGAACAGGGCTTGCACGGCACGGCCTGAGGCACGTGAATGGTTTCGTCCTTGCCGAAATAGGCTTCGGCCAGCGTGATCTCGAGATCGTAGCGCAGGTCTGCCCCGCGCTGCGGGCCGCCGCGCCGACGTCCACCGCCAAAACCGCCTGCACCGAACACCTGGCTGAACAGGTCCTGGAAAATGTCTTCGGGGTTGCCGCCGCCCTGGCCAAACGGGTTTCCACCCGGGCCGCCATTCTCGAAGGCGGCATGGCCGTAGCGGTCATAGGCGGCGCGCTTGTCGGCATCACACAGGATGCCATAGGCCTCGCCAACTTCCTTGAACTGGGCTTCCGCTTCCGGATTCCCCTGATTCTGGTCAGGGTGGTACTTCATCGCAAGCTTGCGATAGGCGGATTTCAGCTGTTTTTCGTCTGCGTCGCGCGCAACGCCGAGTACTTCATAATAGTCACGTTTTGCCATGATCTACTGCCGTCTTCCCGAATTCCCTGTCGTGCGCAGTCATGTGGGGCGAAGTAGCCCTGCCCGCAAGGGATAGCTGCAGATTGTGCGTAGCTTAGCTGGAACCTGGACCGAAGGCAGTAATGCCTTTTTCGACCACGGAAGGCCCGGATGCCTGTATCTGCATCACGGCCAGACCGCGCTGCGATGTGCCATCAACGCGGAAGCGGAAGAGGCCATTGACCCCCATGAAGCCATCCGGATCGGTGACGCCATTGTAGCGGACATTGTCATCTGCAGCGAGGCGCACGGACAGCGCAGCGGCGTCATAGGCGACGGCGGCGAGATCGGTGGGATTGCGGCCGTAAATGCGCTTGTAGGTCTGCTTGAAGCCGTCGAGGTTTGACGGATCCGGCGCGGCATAGACGCCGCCCGCAAGGGTCGGCTCGCGCCAGATGCTGGAATCATCCCACAGGCTGGTGCCCATCAGCATGACATTCTGCATCGGGGCGCCGTTATATGGCAGCAGCGGGGCCACGGAGAGCAGCTTCACGCCGCGTTCCGGGATCATCACGCCGACCTTGCCACCGCCGCCTTGAGCTTTCAGCACGCTGGCCACCTGGCGGGCCGCAGACGTGCCACCGTCGGATGGATCATAGAAGGCGGATGAGGCAACAACGCCGCCCTGCTGGGCCGCCTGGTAGCGCATGGCCGCTTCGACCTGCTTGCCATACTCGCTGTTCGGACCAAGGAACACGAAGGTGCGCACGCCGCGCGACGCGGCATATTCCATCACGCGTGTGACTTCCTCTTCCGGCGAGATCGAGGCGAGATAGGCCCCGCCGCCAGCGGCCGTGCGGTCGTTCGAGAAGGCGATGACGGGCACTTGTTTCTTGCTGGCTTCCGGCTTGATGGCCTTCACATTGGCACCAAAGAGCGGGCCGAGAATGATATCGGCGCCTTCCTTGAGCGACTCATCGAGGCGGGCCTCGGTGACCGACTGCTTGCCGGCGGTATCCTTTGGCATGATCAGGAAATTGTCGCCGGCATATTCAAACAGGGCCAGTTCGATGCCGGCCAGCATGCTTTCGGCCTCGGCGCGGACCTGCGCATTGGGGTGCGAGAAGGGCAGCAGCACGGCGGCACGTTTGACATCGCGGCCTTCCATGAAGGGCGGCGTGAGGCCGCCATCGCCGCGCACGGGCCGTTGCGGGTTGAGTTCATTCAGCCGGGCATCGTCGATTTCGCGGGACGTCATCGGCTCACCGGTGACCGGATCGACGCGCGGTTCGCCGGTGCCGATCTGGACTGGCGGGCGGGCGGGTGCTGTGGCACAGGCCGTTGCCAGAAGGAGGGAAGCCAGAACAAGGCTTGGCGCTTTGAGCTTCCTGAGCAATGGTTGAAGCAATGTCATCTCCTGATCCTTCTGAGCCCGAAGCGATTCACGCCTTAGGCGACTCTACGGGCAGCCACCGCGCCGGGCAACCGGCGCAGACACTTCATCCCGGCCTTTATGTTGTCTCCACCCCCATCGGCAACCTGCGTGACATCACGCTGAGGGCGCTGGATGTCCTGTCTGGTGTCGAGGAAGTGCTGGCCGAAGACACCCGCGTCGCCGGGAAACTGATGTCTGCCTATGGGCTTAGGGTGAAGCTGAGCCCGTACCATGACCACAATGGGGCGGAACGGCGGCCGGGCCTGATTTCCCGGATGCAGGCGGGAGCGAAAATCGCGCTGATTTCCGATGCCGGCACTCCGCTCGTCTCGGATCCGGGCTGGAAACTGGCGCATGATGCGCTGGAACAAGGCGTGCGCGTGTTCCCGATTCCCGGCGCTTCGGCCATGCTGGCGGGCCTTGTGGCCAGCGGCCTGCCGAGCGACCAGTTCCTGTTTGCGGGCTTCCTGCCGCCCAAGAGTGGCGCGCGACGGGCCGCTGCGGAGGCTTTGAAGACCGTTCCGGGGACATTGATCTTCTATGAGAGCGGGCCGCGCCTCGCCGCGTCGTTGGAAGACCTGGCCGTGTCGCTCGGCGGTAACCGGCAGGCGGCTGTGGCACGCGAGCTGACCAAGCTGTTCGAGGAGACACGCCGGGGCACGCTGGCCGAACTGGCCGCGCATTATGCAGAGGCGGGCGCACCGCGCGGCGAGATCGTGCTGCTGGTCGGGCCGCCGCTGGACACCGAGATCACGCAGGAAAACCTCGACGCGGCCCTGCTGGACGCGCTGAAGGACCAGCCGACCAAGGCCGCCGCCAATGCCGTGGCCGATGCGCTGGGCCTGCCCAAGCGGGATGTCTACCAGCGCGCGCTGCAGCTGAAAGCCAATGGCTAGGGGCGCGCGGCAGCGGGCTGAACGGCGCGGACGCGCCGCAGAAACGCGCGCGGCGCTGTGGCTGCGCCTCAAGGGCTATCGCATTCTGGAAACGCGCCTGCGCACACCGGTCGGCGAGATCGACCTCATCGCCAAGAAGGGCAAGGTTGTTGCTTTTATTGAAGTAAAGGCGCGGGCGAAACGTGACGATGCGCTTGGCGCGGTCACGCCGGCCAGCTGGCAACGCATTGCCCGCGCGGCCGATGTGTGGATGGCGCGGCGCCCGCGCTATGCCGAGCATGGGTGGCGCTATGACCTGATCGCGCTGCAGCCGGGCCGCCTGCCCGTGCATGTGCGCGACGCGTGGCGGCCCGGGATGGCGTAAGGCCTATTCCGATGCGGGATCAGCCTTTGGCGGTTCATCCTGGATCGAGACGATGTAGGCGAGGACCACTTCGGCGCCCAATGGGCCGAACACGAAGTCGGGCATCATTTCATGGCCGACATGGATGCCGTTCTGGAAATCCTGGGACAGCGTGTCGGGATTGTATTGCGCGAGCAGGTAGCGCAGCGGCGGGGCGTCCTGCGGGCGGATTTTGGCATCCTGATCCAGCGCGTGGCAATTGGAGCATTGCGCCTCGGCGATCTTGCGACCGTCGGCAATCGACTGGGCGTCGGTCTTGATGACCATGGTGGCGGGCGCGTCTTCGTGCGCGGCATTACAGGCCCCTGCCATAAGCGGCAAAAGCAGCGTTAACGCAATGGAACGGCGGAACGGTCCTGACATGGACAAGGCACTCCTCAGTTGTGCCACACAGACCTGTCGAAACAGCGTCATGCCCGGCGATTGATGGAAATACGCGTCCCTCACACTAGGAGAGCCTTGGGCAACTACCATACGCATATGTCCTTAGGCGCAGCGCCAGATGAACAATGCCTTCACCCTGCCGTAATCAAATTTCATGTAGACTTTCGCTCATGATTCGATCCACAGGCTGACATGGCTAGATCCCCTGCCCCCAATGGGCCGCGCACGATAAAGGTGCCGCGCCCTCCGATTTTCACGCTGCCCACGACTGTGCGCGGCTGGATCATCCTTGCCGTGCTTGGTGTGTTGCTCCTTGTCGGCGGGTTTGCCTTCTACAAATGGCAATCGCTGTATTTCGGCATGCCGAAACTGCCTGACACGGCCGAGCTGTGGGAATCGCACCGCGAACCGGCAATGGAATTCGTTGACCGGGACGGCAATACGGTGGCCGTGCGAGGCCCGCGCTATGGCCGCGCCACCAATGTCGCCGCCCTGCCCGCCTATGTGCCGCAAGCCTTCATCGCCGCCGAGGACAAGCGCTTTTACGAACATGACGGCGCCGACGATGCCGCCATTGCCCGCGCCGCCTTCTCGAACCTGCGTGCCGGGGAGACCGTCTCGGGCGCCTCGACCATCACGCAGCAGCTGATCAAGAACCTCGTCCTCGACAGTCGCCAGACGCTGCAGCGCAAGGCGCAGGAAATGAAGCTCGCCCGCGAGTTGGAAAAACAGCTGAGCAAGGACGAGATCCTGTCGCTGTACCTGAACCGCGTCTATTTCGGCGCCGGCCTCTATGGCATCGACGCGGCGGCACGCAATTATTTCGGCAAGCCGCCGGAAAAGCTGGAAATCCAGGAAGCCGCCCTGCTGGCAACGCTGCCCAAGGCGCCGTCCAAACTGAACCTGCGCGAAAACCTCGCCGGGGCCCGCGAGCGCCAGCTCTATGTGCTGTCGGAAATGGTGGACCAGGGCTTCATCACCAAGGAACAGGCGAAAGTCGCGCGCGAAGCCGATGTGAAGATCATCGAAGCGCCGACCTATGACACGCAGATGGGCTATGTGATCGACGCCTCCGCCGAGCGCGTGAAGGCCATGCTGCCCAAACTGCCGGGCGACCTTGTGGTGACGGTCTCCATCGACACAAAGCTGCAGGAAAAGATCGAGAAACTGCTGATCGCGCGCATGGCCAAGGACGGCAAGGCGCAGGGCGCAAGCCAGGTGGGCGCGCTGGTGATGGGCAAGGATGGCCGCGTGATCGCCATGGTGGGCGGCACGGACTATGCGACCTCGGAATTCAACCGCGTGACGCAGGCGAAACGCCAGCCTGGATCGAGCTTCAAGCCGTTTGTCTACGCGGCTGCGCTGGAAGACGGCTTCTCGCCCTATGACGTGATGGTGGACAAGCCGGTCACGATCGACAAATGGCAGCCGACAAATTACGGCGGCGGCTATCTCGGCCCGATGACGCTGAGCGAGGCGCTGACACGTTCGACCAACACGGTGGCGGCGCAGCTGGCGCAGGAGAGCAGTGAAGAGCGCGTGATTGCGCTGGCCAAGCGGTTTGGCATTACGAGCGACATGGAGCCTTTCCCTTCGATCGCACTGGGCAGCCAGGCGGTGACGATGTGGGAACTTGTGCGGGCCTTCGGGGCCTTCCAGTCTGGCGGGCTGCGCATGGACCCATACCTGATCGACAAGATCGAGGATTCGCGCGGCATGGTGCTCTACCAGCGCCCGGAATATGAGCGCGAGCGCGTCTATCCCTATGACCTTGCCGAGGACATGAATGCCATGATGGCCCGCGTGGTGAATGCGCCCATTGGCACAGGCGGGCGCGCACGGATCAAGAACTGGACCGTTGCAGGCAAGACCGGCACGTCGCAGGACTGGCGCGATGCCTGGTTTGTCGGCTTTACGGCGGCCTATGTCGGCGCGGTCTGGGTGGGCAATGATGATGACAGCCCGATGAAGCGCGTCAGTGGCGGCGGCCTGCCGGCAGACCTTTGGTCGGACGTGATGGAACTGGTCCATGCGGGCAAGCCGCCTGAGAGCCTGATCGGCGCAGAGAGCGGCATGGTGATCGGCGAGGCGGCCGAGCAGCGCATCTCTTTCTATCGTGGCCTGAGCCAGGCGTTCAGCGTGGCGGCGGCCAACCGGGCGGCGGGCGTGTCAGCGCCACAGTAAGTCCGGGCTTTTCAGGGCGCTCCATTCCGCCTAACAGGCTGACGGATGGATACTGATGTTCTCGAAACCCTGAAGCTCGCCCTTGATGGCGGTGGTGTAACCGTTCCGGAAACGGGGGACGTGCTGTTCCTGCGAGCCGAACCGGGCCCGGCCATTCCGCTGTTGCCGAAAGACCGGCTGACCTGCCAGCAGACGTTCAAGCCGCCCTATGAGGCGCTCGCCGCGATGGGCCTGACCCTGTTGCCTGCGGGCACGGAAACGTTCTTGCCTGCCGAGCTGACGCTGATCCTGCCGCCGCGCCAGAAGGATGAGGCACGCGGCCTGTATGCCCGCGCGATGCTGTCGGCCCCTGAGGGCGGCGTGGTGCTGGCCTGCCTGCCGAACACGCTGGGCGCCAAGACCGCCGAGAAGACGCTGGGCGAGATTGCCGGCGAGACCGAGAGCCTGAGCAAGCACAAGTGCCGGGCCTTCTGGGCGCGCAAGGACAGCGCGACTTTCAACAAGACGCTTGCGGAAGCCTGGGTCGCGGCCGACCAGCCGCAACAGGTGGCCGATGGCGCGATGTGGAGCCGGCCGGGCCTGTTCTCGTGGGACCGCGTTGATGCCGGTTCCGAACTGCTGGCCGAATGCATTCCCGAAGACATCAAGGGCATGGGCGCCGACTTTGGCGCGGGCCAGGGCTATCTTTCGAAAGAGGTGCTGTCGCATTGCCCGAAGGTGAAGCATATTGACCTTTACGAGGCGGAGCACCGCGCGATTGCCTGCGCCGAGAAGACGCTCGAAGGCTTTGAGAATATCACGATCAGCTGGGCCGACGTGACACGCGACGTGTCTGAGACGCACTATGATTTCGTAATGATGAACCCGCCCTTCCATGTCGGCCGGGCCGATGCATCAAACCTTGGCCAGTCCTTCATCCAGGCTGCCTCGCGCGCCCTGAAGCCGGGCGGCAGCCTCTATATGGTGGCCAACCGCCACCTGCCGTACGAGGCCACGATCAAGGCCTGCTTCAAGCAGTTCGAGATCATCGAGGATGCCGGCGGCTACAAGATCATCCGCGCGGACCGGCCGAAGCGCCAGAAATGAAAGACCTCCGTGCGCTAACAAAGTATCTTGCCGGCCTCGGCTATGGCAGCCGCAAGGACGTTGAGAACGCCGCACGGCGCGGGCGCATCGGGGGCATTGAAACAGGCAGCAAGAACCTTGCGCCGCCTTTCGAAGGCGTCACCTTTGATGGCGAGCCGCTGGACCCCCCACCCGGCATGGTGATCCTGATGAACAAGCCAGCGGGCTATACCTGCTCGCGCGCCGATGGCGGCCAGCTGATCTATGAATTGCTGCCGCCACGCTATCTGGCGCGCACGCCAGCTCTGTCGACCGTCGGGCGCCTCGATGCGGCGACGACCGGCCTGTTGATATTCACCGACGACGGACAATTACTGCACAAGCTGATCTCGCCCAAATCGGAGACGCCGAAAGTGTATGAGGCGACGCTTGCCCGACCGCTTGAGGGACATGAGGGCGAAGCCTTTGCCAGCGGCACGCTGGTACTGCGCGGCGAGGACAAGCCGCTGAAACCGGCAAAGCTGGAAGTGACTAGCGAGCGTACCGCGCGCGTTACCCTCACCGAAGGCCGCTACCATCAGGTGCGCCGCATGTTCGCCGCCGTAGGCAACCATGTCGAGGCACTGCATCGCGCCCAGTTCGGCCCGCTGAGCCTCGACGGCCTCGCTGAGGGCGAATGGCGGATTCTGGGCGCAGAAGACACTTCGCGTCTCGTCTGACCCACACAAAAAGCGAAGCCGTTTCAATTTGGCTAAGCCGCACAACGATTTGCAAACCATTGTGATGTTAAGCGTGCAGACGCGATGGAATACGCCATCTGGTCGCGCGAAGGACTTGCATACATGAGCGACGCAAGTAAGCCTCGTCTAGCCTTCCTGCATGAAGCGACGTATTCGCCAGAACAGCGCATTCACATGATCGTGCTGATCGAAGACATTCTCGAGGCGTCGGGCGTCGAGGTCGTGCACCTTGCCAGCACCGACCAGTACATACAGGCCGATCTTCTCTTCGTGCATGTCGACCGGTCAATCGTTTCGTCCGAAACGTGCTCATTTGCCCTGCACTATCCCAATGCGGTCAATGCGTACGCAACCGATATCCGCAAGGCCCGCTATATCGACGGCCTGCTGGGCCGCAACGACGCCCATGATGGTCCAGTGATTGTCAAGACCGATCTCAACTATGCGGGCCAACCGGAGCGAAACTCCCAGAATCGGGTCCGCACAATCCCGCGCAGGCTGATCGCGCGCGCGATGAGATTATTGGGAGCGACCGATTATACAATTCGTACAAAGAGCGATTACCGCATCTATGACAGTCTCGCGGAAGTGCCGCGGCATTACTTTGGCGACGACTATGTCGTGCAGAAATTCATGCCGGAACGCGACGGCGCCAAGAACGTCCTGAGGGAATATATTTTCCTCGGCGACCTACACTATGAGAACATCGAACGGTCCAGCGACCTGATCATAACGGAAGACGAGCACGTCTCATGCAAGCCGTTCGTGCCACACCCGCGCCTGCTCGCGTTTCGCCGGCAGCTGGGCCTGCAATATGGCAAGATCGACTATACGATGGTCGATGGCGAGCCTTTCATCTTCGACGCAAACAAGACTCTCGGCCTGGGTGAATATGGCGACACGACCTGGCTGGCACCCGACGTTCACGGTATGCTGGTTGGCTTCGCTGGAGAACTGATCAGACTGATCGAGTCTTCGAGAACCGAGCCAGAAGCATATGCTCAATCCCTGCTGGTCGGCTAGCCGCGATCCAGAGACCAAGATGCGTTGCGCAAAATACGCCAGCGCCGAACATCGCCAGGGAGCCGCCGCGCAACAACTCCGCCAAGACGTCTTGGCCGGGCGCATCAGTCAGATTCGAGCGCAGCCATATCACCGCGACAGTCATTGCCAGCGCGGCGGCGAGTGTTCGCCCCACGACGCTTATCTGCTGTAAAATCGACGCACCGATTGCCTTCGACATCAGCCTGAAACTGAGACCGCACCAGAGCAGCGCGCCAACGACGCCGGCCCACATGACGCCAACCAAGCCGAACATGAGGGCAGCCGCGACCATGAGGGGGAGGTAGACGCATGTCGATATGAGTTTGAGCAGGAATACCGACCGCGTATCGCCCAGCGCACTATTGATGGAAACGCTCGTCGCACCAAGAAGATAGATCGCCGTCGTCGGAGCGGCAAAGGCCAGAACCAATGCCGCCTCCCGCCACTCCGGACCGAGCGTGATCGCGATAATCTCTTGTGAAAGCAGGCCGATGCCGATGCAAACGGGAAGCACGATGGCGAAACTCGCCTGCAGCGATTTCAGGTATCCCGCGCGAACCCGGTCGCGGTCATCCTGAATGGAACTGATGGCCGAAAACATTGTCCGCTCGACGGGGGAATAGAGAAACTGTTCCAGCCTGTCGGCGAACTGCGAGCCGACGGAATATATCCCGAGCCGGGAACTGCCAAGCAGCATGCCAACGAACAAGTTTGTGATCGCATCACGCAGACTGTCGGCCATGTGACCCAGCCCGAGCCAAACCGAAAACCCGAAGAACTTGCGGAACTCGGAAAGGCCAATGCGCGGCAAACGCGGACAGAGCGCGAAAGACATGATCAGCGCAATTACGCCCGAGGCAATCAATGAGAGTGGCAAGGCCCAATAACTGCCTGTCGTGAGCGCGATGCCCAACATGACGGCGAACGACCCGACCTTGGTTCCGACCTCAACCATCGCCTCCCATTTGAAATCCATGTTTCGAATATACATTTCGAACCAGGAATTCCGGAAACCCAGCAACAGGGGATATGTGGCCAGCGCGCAGACGAGCGCGACGAGGCGCTGGTCACCAAACAGCAGCGCAATCGGCCAGGCCGCGGCAAGCATCATCACGCTAACGATCACGCCGCGTATGACGTTCAGCGTCCACGCCGTGTCGAAATCCCGGTGCGTCACGGTTTTCAGCTGGACCAGCGCCACACCGACCGGCAATTCCACCACAGCGCCCGCGATCGTAAAGAGGCTGACCGCAACGGCAACAAGCCCGAAGTCTTCAGGCATGAGCAATCTGGCCGCCACCAGCGTGCTGACCAGGCCAATCGCCTGGCTGACAAAGCGGCCGAGCAGGAGCCAGGCTGTGCCCTGAAGGACGCGTTTTTTCAGCATGGATCCGCCGTCATGAAACATCCCTGTCGCGAACAGGGCGACGAGCATTTTCCGGCACCCTTGGAGAATGTCCTTATGCTCACCTGAACCTTTATGGAGTGCGAACAAACGCAAGGAAGGCCATGCCGCCGCGCCTATTCTTGCGCTTCCGCCAGCCTTCGCACCGTGGCTTTGCTGGCGCCGGGGCCGGGGCGGGTTTCGATCTCGGCGCGGGTGAGGCGCTGGCCGTCGCGGGATATGGGGGCGAGCGGCTGGAGGGGCTTGCCGGTGGCACGCTCCAGCAGCAGGACAGGCTCGTTGCCGGGGCCGTAGACGTGTTCATTGCCCCACTGGTGTAGCGCAAGCAGGACCGGATGGAGGGACTCGCCCTTGGCGGTCAGGCGATAGGCATAGCGCGTGCCGTTTTCGCCGACGTCTTCCCGCACGAGAATGCCCTCATTGACGAGTACATCCAGCCGGTCGCTCAGCACGTTCCTGGCGATGCCCGTGTTGCGCTGGATCTCACTGAAGCGTGTGGCGCCGTAGAAGGCCTCGCGAATGACGAGCCATGTCCAGTTGTCGCCGAAAATGTTGAGGACACCCGCAATCGGGCAAGTGTGCGTGTGGCGTTTGGCCATGAGCGGCTCCTTATATTCGGCCATAATATATTGGTTGCAAATTAAAACCAAATGAATAATGGTCTCGTTTAGAAACCAAATAAATAGGGAGGATGTTTCATGCCTGACAAGTCTGCCTGTCTCGTGATTGGCGCCGGGGATGACACGGGCGCCGCGATTGGCCGGGCCTTTGCGCGTGAGGGCATGACGGCCTGCCTGGTGCGCCGGCCGCGCCATGCCGATGCGCTGGAAGCGCTTGCACAGGGCATCCGCGATGACGGGCATGATGCGGTGGCGATGCCGATGGATGCGCGCGACGAAGAGGCGATGATTGCTCTGGTCGAGCGGATCGAGGCGGACGTGGCGCCTATCGACGTGGCCGTGTTCAATATCGGTGCGAACGTGCGCTTCCCGATCACCGAGACGACGGCGCGCGTGTATCACAAGGTGTGGGAGATGGCGTGCTTCTCCGGCTTCCTGATGGGCCGCGAAGTGGCGAATAAGATGCTGACCCGCGGGCATGGCACGATCATCTTCACGGGCGCGACAGCCAGCACGCGCGGGCGTGAGCACCTTGCCGCGTTTGCCGGGGCCAAGGCGGCGCTGCGGGCGCTGGCGCAGTCGATGGCGCGCGAGCTTGGCCCGAAGAACATCCATGTCGCGCACACGATCATTGATGGCGCCATCGATTCCAATTTCATCCGCGAGAATGTGGCGAATGTCGACGCACTGCGCGAAGAGGACGCTGTTCTGAACCCGGATCATATCGCGCAAAATTACGTGATGCTGCACAAGCAGCCACGCACGGCCTGGACGCATGAGCTGGACCTGCGGCCCTGGAAAGAAACCTGGTAGGAGGAAGCCCCCATGAGCAAGACCATCGACTTCATTTTCGACTTTGGCAGCCCGAACGCCTATCTCGCCCACAAGGCCCTGCCCGGCCTCGTGTCGCGCACAGGGGCGAGCGTGAATTACATCCCGTGCCTGCTGGGCGGCATCTTCAAGGCGACCGGCAACCAGTCGCCTGTGATGGCCTTCGGTAATGTGAAGGGCAAGCTCGCCTATGACAATCTCGAGATGATGCGCTTCGTGCGCAGGCATGGGCTGACCAAGTTCAAGATGAACCCGCACTTCCCGGTCAACACGCTGGTTCTGATGCGCGGCGCGGTGGCAGCCGAGATGCGCGGCGAACTGGCCCCCTATATCGAGGCGGGGCTGAAGGCAATGTGGGAAGACGGGCTTAAGATGGACGACCCGGCCGTTTATGCGGAAGCCATGAATGCGGCAGGCCTCGACGGCGCCGCGCTTCTGGAAGCGACGCAGGACCCGGACGTGAAAGCGAAACTGGTCGCCAACACCCAAGCTGCCGTCGCCCGCGGAACATTCGGTATACCGACTTTCTTCGTCGGCGACGAAATGTTCTTCGGCAAGGACCGGTTGGGACAGGTTGAAGAAGAAGTTGGCTGAGATTTAGGGAGCGAGCACTGCCCCGCGCTTCGCGATTCTGTCCTGCGGGGAGCAGCTGTTTTCGCCTTGGAACAAGTCACCGATGGGTTCGTTGGTGTGGTTCAGTAATTCAATCACTGATCCACGCGCATCCAAACTCATTGGTGACCGTGTTCATTGAACACAAGGCGACACAGCTATGAAAATTCTCATGATCCTCACATCCCACGACAAGCTGGGCGATACCGGCAAAAAGACCGGCTTCTGGCTGGAGGAGTTTGCAGCGCCCTATTACGTGTTCAAGGATGCCGGCGCCGAGATAACGATTGCTTCGCCGAAAGGCGGCCAGCCGCCACTTGATCCGGCGAGCAACACGGACGATGCGCAGACCGAAGCGACGGAGCGGTTCAAGACCGATTCAGACGCGCAGAAGGCGCTCGCAAATACTCAAGTGTTGAGCAAAGTCTCTGCCGACGGCTTTGACGCCATCTTCTATCCCGGCGGCCACGGCCCGCTCTGGGACCTCGCCAACGACACCGACAGTATCGCCCTGATCGAAACCTTTGCGTCCAGCGGCCGTCCGATTGGCGCCGTCTGCCACGCCCCGGCCGTGTTCAAATATCCGAAGGGCAAGGACGGCAAGCCATTCGTGCTGGGCAAGACCGTAACCGGCTTTACCAACACTGAGGAGAAAGGCGTCGGCCTCACCGATGTCGTGCCGTTCCTCGTGGAAGACATGCTGAAAGAGAATGGCGGACACTACAAGAAGGGCGACGACTGGGCCTCCTTCGTGGTGACAGACGGCAAGCTGGTCACAGGCCAGAACCCGGCCTCATCAGCAGAGGCCGCCAAGAAGCTGCTCGCATTGCTCGGCTGAGCGCGCCTACCTGCGCCCCACACTAAATTATCAGGACATATTCATGACGAAACATATTACGACGACCAATCCGGCCACAGATGAAACGCTTGCGACCTATGATCTGATGAGCGCCGAGACGGCCTTCGGGAAACTCGAAGCCTCGCATGCCGCGTTCACGGACTGGAAGACCAAATCCCATAGCGAACGCGCGCAGAGCCTTCGCAATATTGCCGCCCGCATGCGCGATAATGCGGACAAGTTTGCCAACCTGATGACAATGGAAATGGGCAAGCTGTTGCGCGACGGCAAGATGGAAGTCGAGCTGTGTGCACGTATCCTCGAATACACGGCTGAGAATGGCCCCTCCGAGCTCGCCGATGAAGAGCGCAAGCATAGCGGCGGCAAGAAGCGTGGCATCGTCACCTATTCCCCAATCGGCGTGATCTACAGCATCCAGCCCTGGAACTTCCCGCTCTATCAGCCGGTGCGCGTTCTCGCTGCGAACCTGATGGCGGGCAACGCTGTCGTGCTGAAGCATGCCAGCATATGTACTGGCAGCGGCTTGCTGCTGCGCGATGTTTGCCTCGCGGCGGGCTTGCCGGAGGGCCTCTTCGACGTGCTGGTGATTGACCATGATACGTCGGACAAGATCATCGAACACAAGCTGGTGCGCGCTGTGACCATGACGGGCAGTGATGGTGCCGGGCGTCACATCGGCCAGCTGGCCGCAAAGAACCTGAAGAAAACCGTGCTCGAACTCGGCTCGAATGACGCCTATCTCGTGCTCGACGACGCGGACATTTCGGTCGCCGTAAAAACGTGCGTCCAAGGGCGCCTGTTCAATAATGGCGAGACATGCGTTTCGGCCAAGCGCTTTATCGTGACCGAGGCGAATTACGATGCCTTCGTCGCGGGCTTTGTTGACGCCATGAAAGCCGTGAAGATGGGCGACCCGATGAAGGACGATACCCAGCTCGGCCCCGTCTCCAGCAAGGACCAGTTCGATACGCTGTGTGAACAGGTTTCGAAAAGCGTTGAAGGCGGCGCGGACCTGCTCTGCGGCGGCAAGCCACAAGAGGGCAAAGGCCAGTATTACCCGCCGACCGTGCTCGCCAATTGCAAGCCAGGCACCCCTGCCTATGACGACGAATTGTTCGGCCCGGTTGCCTCGATCATCAAGGCCAAGGATGACAAGGATGCGATGCGCATCGCCAATGACAGCCGCTACGGCCTCGGCGGCGGCATCTTTACGAAGGACGAGGAGAAGGCGATTGCCCTCGCCCGCGACCATTTCGATACCGGCATGGTCCGCATCAATTCCTTCGGCACGGCCGACCCGAACATGCCCTTCGGCGGCGTGAAGGATTCCGGCTATGGCCGCGAACATGGCGGCTTCGGCATGAAGGAATTCGTCAACGCGAAGGCGATCTATCTGCCGTGATAACATAGGCTAAGGCAGACAAATCCAAGGCCATGTCACATCTGTGGTCGGTGTCTCGTCAGGGGTGTATCAACCGCAAAGGAGATACCCATGACACCCCGTATCAAAGCCCCGCTCAAACATGTCCCTCAAGCGATGAAAGCAATGATCGCACTGGAGGCCAGCCTGAAGGATAGCGGGCTGGAGCCGCTACTGCTCGAACTCGTGAAGATGCGCGCTTCGCAGATCAATGGCTGCGCGTTCTGCATCGACATGCATGTGACCGAGGCGCGCAAACTTGGCGAGAGCGACATGCGCCTGCACATGCTGAACGCCTGGCGCGAGTCCAGCCTGTTCTCGGCGCGCGAGCGTGCAGCACTGGCCTGGACTGAGGCGCTGACGCGTATAGCGGATACGCATGCATCTGATGCGGACTATGCCCCTCTCGAAGACGTTTTCAGCGAAGATGAAATCGTCAATCTGAGCTTGGGCATCGGCGCGATCAATCTTTGGAACCGGCTGCAGATCGGATTCCAGTCAGCCCCCGCAAGCGAACATCAGCATGCCCTCGCCTGACAGCGCCACAGCCGTATTCGAGGCGCACCGGCCCGTGCTGGTGCGCCTTGCCTACCGCATGCTTGGCTCGATGGCCGAGGCAGAGGACGTGGTGCAGGATGCCTGGTTCCGCTGGGAAGGCATGGATCAGGACAGTGTGCGTACACCTGGCGCAATGCTGAACCGGATCGTCACCAATCTCTGCCTCGATGTGATGAAGTCGTCGCGCAGGCAACGCGAAACCTATGTCGGCAGCTGGCTGCCGGAGCCCCTGATTGAAACCACGACGGAAGACGACCGGCTTGACGACCTGACCTTGCCGCTGATGCTGGCATTGGAGCGCCTGTCGCCACTGGAGCGTGCGGCCTTCCTGCTGCACGATGTGTTCGACATGCCGATGGAGGAGATCGCTGGCTTGCTGAAGCGAGAATCCACGGCCGTGCGCCAGTTGGCCGCCAGAGCCCGGAGCCATGTACAGGCAGCCAAACCGCGCTATCCCGTTGCTCGCGACGAAGGCGAGCAGATCGTCGCGGCTTTCTTCGTGGCGGCGAACTCCGGCGACACGACCGGGCTGCGAAACCTGCTGGCCGAAAGTGTAGTGCTGCAAGCTGATGGCGGCGGCAAGGCGCACGCATGGCGCAACCCGATTATCGGTCTGGACCGCGTAGTGCGCCTGTTTGCCGGCCTCTTCCGCAAGCTGACTCACCAGCCGTCAGAATATATTTGCGCGGTCTGGATTGATGGCCTGCCGGGCTATATCAGCCGCGAGCGGGACAATGTGTTGCAAACCAATGCGTTCGCGATCGAAGACGGGAAGATCACGCACATCTTCATCACGCGGAATCCAGACAAGCTTGGCGGCGCAGAAGCCGCCGCACAAGACCGGGCGTAAGACGCCATCGCACGCCTACCGCCTGCTTTAGAAACTGTAGCGCACCGATACCCGGAGCTGGCGAGGCTCGACCGGGTGAAAATGGATATCCTCGACGGGGCTCGCTTCGCCAGGAAGCTGGGACTCGAAGAAGTAAGTGATGTCGGCATCCTTGGCATCGAGGGCGTTCAGCAGTTCAAGACCAAGCGTGACGGATTGCCATTCATAGGTGGCACCCAGATTGACGATCGTTGTGGGCTCCGAATAAACCGAGCCGTCCTCGATTAACGGGGCCTTGCTGAAATAGCGCAGGCGTGCGCTAAGCGTCAGCGGATGGAAACGGGCAAGCAAGCCACCGGACAGAACTGATTCCACGGAGTTCGGAATTTTAGTGTCAGGGCCGGTAACGTCAAACTCCGCATCGGTGTAGGCCGCACCGAGATCGGCCACCAGCCAGGGCGTCGGTGTCCAGAAGAGGCTGGTCTCGACGCCATTACGGGTGGAGGCATCATTGGCCTCAGTGGTGCCGGCATCGCCGACGAAGACCAGTTCGGAATCAAGGTCGAGCGTGAAGACGGCCAGCGTGGCCCGGAAGTCCCCGCGCTCGAACCGCGCGCCAAGTTCGGCCCCTTCTGCGCGCACAAGGATTGGCACGGTCTGGGCGGGGTCGCCAGTCACCGGATCGACCGTGATGGTTGCGCCGCGCACGTCGTTGGAATGGAAACCCTGCCCGTAATTGGCATAGAATTCGAGGCCGTCGACGGCCTCCCAGGCAAGGCCGAAACTGGGCGAGAAGAGGCTGTCGCTGGCACTGCCGCCATTGGCGGGCAAGCTGATGGCGGTAACGTCGGCATCATAATAATCGCCGCGCAGGCCCACCGTGGCACGCAGGGCGTCGGTCAGGCTGTACTCGCCTTCGGCCCATGCCGCGACACTGAGTTCGCCGACATTGTCGCGCCGTGTCGTGGAGAGGCGTTCGCGGCCCGCCGTACGGAAGAGGCCAACATCGGAAATATCGTCATAGCGCGTCTCGGCGCCGAGGCGGAGCTTCAGCCGCTCACTGAGCGCTCGGTCGTGGCGGATCGCGCCGCCATAGTATGCACGCACGTCGCGCTGTTCGAACTCGTCTCCATTTACGGGGTCATCGGCGAAATAGGTGAAGTCGGAGAAGAGGCTGAATTCCTACGATACGGCGTAGGCGGACACCGTCGTGCTGCCCCCGTCGTCATGATCGAATGCAGCGTTAGCGGAGACGGAATAGCGGGAGGTTTCGCCTCCAAGGTCATCGTCGATGAAGCCGAAGCGGTCGATGAGGCCGGTCTGCACCGCCCGCTGGGGCACCTGGTCAGTCGAGGTCCAAGAACTGTCATAGGCTGTCGCCGCGACTTCGTAGTACGCATTACCTTCCTTATGCGTGAGTTTGGCGAGAGCGTTGATCTTCTGGAGATCCTGTTCCAGCACCCACGGACCATCATAGGCCTGCGCCTCACCTGCGAGCAGCAGGTGGGTGCGGGGCGAGAGGTCAAAGCTGCCCGCAGCAACGCCACGCAGATAACCGCCTTCGCCTGCGGACACTTCGACAAAATTGCGGTCCAGCCTGTCATAGGTAGCATAGCGCGCCGACCCGGCCACCGAAAAGTCGCCATTCGAGGCCGAATAGGGCCCCTTGCGATAGTCAACACGCTCGACGATTTCGGGGATTACGAAGTTCAGGTCCAGATAGCCCTGCCCGTGGCCGTGTGTGCGCAGGTTTATCGGTACACCATCAACGGTTGCGGAGAAGTCCGTGCCATGGTCGAGATTGAAGCCGCGCAAGAAATACTGGTTAGCTTTGCCCTCGCCGGAATGCTGAGTAGCGACAGCCCCAGGGATAACCTCGACAAGCTCGCCAACACGCGAAAGCGGGCGGTCTTCAAAGTCGGCGTAGCCGACGACACCTTCAGTTGCCGCGCTGGCCTCGCCGATAAGGTCTACGCCACGTCCATGAACGATAACCGTATCGAGACGGCTGTCGTCTTCCTCTGCATTCGCATGAAGGAAAGAACTCGCCGCACCGACCAAGACTAGAAGAAACGCATGTCGCACGGCAAATCCTCGCATTTTCTACACATCATCCTGTTTATTAGTCATTTTTCTCGATTTTATTCGATGCAAGTGCTAAAAGTGAACCGTTTTTCTCGGACCCGTCTTCAGGATACGCCAGACATTGCGAGTGGGATGCAAATGTCGCTGGCAAGGTCTGCAGGAACTGCCCCCTAGCCTCGCGGGCCCGCACACGCTATCTGGCGCGGATGGCTCAACCTCCCCTGATTTCATTGTCCGATGTACGTCTGTCGCTTGGCGCGAAGCCCCTGTTCGAGGGGGTGACGCTTAGCCTGTCCAAGGGCGAGCGGGCGGCGCTGGTGGGGCGCAACGGTGCGGGCAAGTCCACGCTGATGCGGATCATCTCCGAGCAGCTGGAAGCCGACAGCGGCCAGGTTTGGCGCCAGCCGGGCACGACCTATGCCACCGTTGTGCAGGAGCCGCGCTTTGACGGCTATGACACCGTGCTGGCCTATGTCAGCGACGGGCTGGAATATGACTATATGGCCGAGGCCGAGCTGATGGAATTCGGCGTCGATGGCAGCACGGACCCGAAAACACTTTCGGGCGGACAGCAGCGGCGTGTGGCGCTGGCAAAGGCCTTTGCGGCCGAACCGGACGTCATCCTGCTGGACGAGCCGACCAACCACCTTGACGTGCCGATGATCGAATACCTCGAAGGGCGCCTGAAGGCGTTCAACGGGGTTGTTCTGGTGGTGAGCCACGACAGGCGCTTCCTGGAGAATATCTCGACCAATACGCTGTGGCTGCGCCAGGGCGTCGTGCTGAAATCGCCTGATGGCTATGTGAAGTTCGACGAATGGGCCGAGGCCATTGAAGTGGAAGAAGAACGCCAGCTGAAGCGCGTGACCACGCAGCTGAAGGCCGAGCAGCACTGGCTGGCGCGCGGCGTGACCGGGCGGCGCAAGCGTAACCAGGGCCGCCTCGCCAAGCTGCACGACATGCGCGCCCAGCACGGCGCGATGCGCGCGGCGCTGAACGACCGCAAGAACACGGCCGAATTCAGCGCGGGCGTCGGCGACTCGATGAGCAAGAAGGTAATCGAGGCCAAGGACCTGTCGAAAACGTTCGATACGCCGAACGGGCCGCTGGTGATTGCCGACGGCCTGTCGATCAAGATCCTGCGCGGCGACCGGATCGGCATTATCGGGCCGAACGGCGCGGGCAAGACGACACTGGTGCGCCTGTTGCTCGGCGAGATCGAGCCGGACGCAGGCAGCGTGCGCCACGCGAAGACGCTGGACGTGACCTATCTCGACCAGACGCGCGACACGCTGGACCCCACGGACACGATCTGGGAGGCGCTGGCGCCATCGGGCGGCGACTCGCTGATGGTGCAAGGGCAACAGCGCCACATTGCGGCCTATGCGAAGGACTTCCTGTTCAAGACCGAGCAGCTGCGCCAGCCTGTCGGCGCGCTGTCGGGCGGGGAGCGCAACCGGCTGGCGCTGGCCATTGGCCTTGCCAAGCCGTCCACCCTGCTGGTGATGGATGAACCGACCAACGATCTCGACCTGCAGACGCTGGACCTGCTCGAAGACATGCTGCTGGCCTATGAGGGCACGCTGCTGCTGGTGAGCCACGACCGGGCCTTCCTCGACTCGACTGTAACGAGCTGTCTCTGCCCGCTGGGCGCCGGCAAATGGGTGCAGACGGCCGGTGGCTGGACCGACGCGCAGGACCAGCTGGCACAGGTGCGCCGCAATGGCGACGACGACGCGCGCTCCGCCAAGGCCAAGCCAGCCGAAGCGCCGAAGCCAAAGCCGCAGAACAAGCTGTCGTTCAAGGACGAGCACCGCCAGAAAGAAATCGACGCGCTGATCCCCAAACTGCATGCGGAGATTGCGAAGCTGGAGAAGGAACTGGCTGATCCGGCGCTCTATTCGCGCGATCCGAAGGCGTTCAATGCCAAATCCGAGCGTATCGGCGCGGCGCGCAGCGAGGCCGAAGCCGCCGAAATGGAATGGCTGGAAATCGAGGAAAAGCGCGAGGCACTGACCAGCTGAGCGTAAAAGCTTCCTTAACCGGCGAGGCCTAGCCTCCAAGGCCTGAGACTGGGGAGCGAAACCGATGCGCCATATCAAACTGCTTGCACTGGCCGCCTGCCTTGTAGCGCCCGCCTTTGCCGAAGCGCCAATGTCGCTGAAGGCCGATGCCGTGGCTGCACCCGCGCCCGTCGGCTATGAACAGGGCCTTTACCGCTTTGGCGCGACCTATAGCGTGATGCCATCGGAAGATGCACTCAGCTGCCAGAGCGCCTGCGCCGACAATGACATGTGCAAGGCCTGGAGCTTTGTGGACACCGTGGGCGAGACTCCTGCGCGATGCGAGCTGAAACGTGGCGGTGGACACCTCGAAAGCAACCCGGCAGCAACATCCGGCTTCTCTCCCACACACGAGGCCTTCTTCTCGCCGGTGCTGGAAACGCCCGTTGACGAACTAATGGGCGATGACAGCGCGTCGACCGATGACCATTTGCGGTCCATCATTGTCGAGCGGGAAAAGGTCATCGACTAGAGCGAGCGCTCTTTCGTGGCCGTGAAGCGGATCGACGGGTTCTTTTCCTGCGCGTATCCGACATCCCAGGCATTCTTCGCCAGATAGACAGGGGCGCCGTCAAGGTCTGTGCCTGATGCTGATTTATTCCGATCAAGGAATTCTTCGAGCTTGTCCGGATCATCGCAGGCCATCCAGCGGGCGACGTTGTAAGGCGCCATCTCGAACATGACTTCGAGGCCGTATTCGGCCGCCACACGCTCGATCATCACTTCGAACTGCAGCTGGCCAACCGCACCGACGATCATGTCGGAGCCGATGGCAGGCTTGAACAGCTGGGTAACACCTTCCTCGGCGAGGCTTTCGAGCGCCTTGCGCAGGTGTTTCGCCTTCATCGGATCTTTCACGCGCGCGCGGCGCAGTAGTTCAGGCGCGAAGTTCGGGATGCCCGCGAACTGGATCTCGCCACTTTCGGAGAGGCTGTCGCCGACGCGCAGCTGGCCATGGTTTGGCACGCCGATCACGTCACCCGCATAGGCGGTTTCGGCAATCTCGCGGTCCTGCGCCAGGAACATCAGCGGGTTGTGGATGTTCAACTGTTTGCCGGTTGCGCTCTTCAGCTTCATGCCGCGCTTGAACTCGCCGGAGCAGAGGCGAAGAAAGGCCACGCGGTCGCGGTGGTTCGGGTCCATGTTCGCCTGAATCTTGAAGACGAAACCGGAGACGTCATTGTCAGATGGCTGAACACTTATCACCTGCCCTTTGCGCTCAGCCTTCTGGATGCGCGGTGGCGGCGCGAAGTCGCGCAGCGTGTTCAGGAGTTCGGCCACGCCGAAATGGCGCAGGGCCGAGCCGAACACGACCGGCGTCATGTTGCCGGCCTTGAAGGCCTCTTCATCGAATTTGGGCAGCAGGCCCGTGACCATCTCGACGCCTTCGACAAGCTCCGCATAGACATGGTCATCCAGCTTGCCGATCAGGGCTTCGTCACTGCCCGGAATGCGCGTGGCAGGACCGATATGCGGCGGCTCGCCGGGGCGGCGGTCGAACTGACAGAACTCGCCGGTGGTGAGATCCTTCATGCCGGCAAAACGCTGGCCGGATGCGGCGGGCCAATAGAGCGGCGCGGTATCGAGCTGGAGCTTGTCCTGCACTTCGTCGAGCAGTTCGATCGGCTCAAGCGCCTCACGGTCCATCTTGTTGATGAAGGTGATGATCGGAATGTCGCGCATGCGGCAGACTTCGAAGAGTTTCAATGTCTGTGGCTCGATACCCTTGGCGGCGTCGAGCACCATGACGGCGCAGTCGGCCGCTGTCAGCGTGCGGTAGGTGTCTTCCGAGAAGTCTTCGTGGCCGGGCGTATCAAGCAGGTTGAAGACAAGATCGCTGTACTCGAACGTCATCACGGAGGCTGAAACCGAGATGCCCCGGTCGCGTTCGATCTTCATCCAGTCAGACCGCGTGCGCCGCTGCGCACCGCGCGCCGCAACCTCGCCCGCCGCACGGATGGCGCCGCCTGCGAGGAGCAGGTTTTCGGTCAGCGTCGTCTTGCCGGCATCCGGGTGCGAGATGATGGCAAAGGTGCGCCGGCGGGCGGCTTCGGCGATATGGGACATGGTATTTCCGGACAATTATGTTTCAGCCGCCAGCCACTAGCCGATTTGCATGCAGGAATGAAGGGGCTGAAGGCGGCTTTGCACGCCGCGATTGCGTTGTATAAACTAGGCGGGGGATAAACCGTCATGAACAAGGGGACGCTTTTCATGCTCAATCCACGTATATTTCTCGCCAGCTGCGCTGCAGCAGCGCTGCTTGTGTCGGCCTGCGGCAAGAGCAAGGCGGCGGACGCCGATGCGCCACAAACACTGGCATCTGAGGCTGCGACGCCTGCCGATACAGCCGATGCAGCGCCCGTCGCCACAGGAGAGCTGGCCTCGCTTGACAGCGAAAGTGGCGCCGAGCCCATCGCCGTGAGCCTTGAAGCCCCGGCCAAGCCGGAAGACGCCGTTGTGGAGACGCCCAAGGGGCCCATGAAAGTCATGGTCGTGATGGATTCCTCGGGCTCCATGTGGGGCCAGATCGACGGCAAGTCGAAGCGCGACATTGCCCGCGAGGCCGTGCGCAGCATGGTGGCCAGCAATCCGGATATCGGATCGGCGGGCCTGATCGCCTATGGCCACCGCCGCAAGGGCGACTGCAAGGACATCGAACTGCTGCGCAGCCCGGGCGCCACGACGCCCCTGCCCGATGTGGTCGACAAGCTGGTGCCGGTTGGCAAGACGCCGCTGACGGCAGCTGTGGAGACGGCGGCCAATGCCATGAAAATCGAGGAGACGCGCGCCACTGTCATCCTCGTCACCGACGGCATCGAGACCTGTGACGCAGACCCCTGCGCAGCCGGCGCATCGCTGGAAGCGCGCGGCCTCGACTTTACCGCCCATGTGATCGGCTTTGGCCTCAGCGCCGATGAAGGCCGCCAGGTTGCCTGCCTCGCAGAGCAGACGGGCGGCAAATATATCGAAGCCTCGAACGCCGGCGAGCTGGCCGACGCGCTGAGCACGGTGGCCGAGGCAGTCGAGTCCGGCCCGCCGGAAGCGGCGACCGCGACGGCCACGATCACCGGCCCGGAAACGGTCGAGATCGGCGCCATGTTTGACGTGGCCTGGGGCGGCCCCGGCGCTGACGAAGACTATATTGACCTCGTGCCGCCCGGATACACCAAGACCCATGGCGAGCTGTCCTATGGCTACACAGAGGACGGCAATCCGGTGTCCATGCGTGCACCGGGCACACCGGGCGATTATGAGCTGCGCTATGTCTGGAACGCGCCGCAGGGGCGCACCGTGATTGCAAATGCAGCCATCAAGGTCGTCGATGCAGCCGTCGCGATTGTGGCTGAGCCCTCCATCGGCATTGGCCAGAATCTGTCGGTTAAATGGCGCGGCCCCAATAATAATGGCGACTATGTCGACCTCGTGCCCGAAGGCTACACGCTGACGAGCGGGGAGAAGTCCTATGCCTATACCAAGGATGGCGAAACGCTGAAGCTGCGCGCGCCCGGCACACCGGGGGCGTATGCGTTGCGCTACGTCGCCAAGGCCAGCGATGGCCGCACGGTGTTGAAGACCGTGCCGCTGGAGGTGACGGACACGCGGGTCGAACTGGCGTTCAATCCTGCCGTGGCAATTGGCAAGTCACTGGTTGTCGACTGGACTGGCCCGGCTACGGATGGCGACTATGTCGACATCGTGCCGCGCGGCTACAAGCTGACAAGCGGGGAGAAGTCTTACGCTTATGTCTCGGACGGCAATCCGGTTGAGCTGAAACTTCCAGGTGAGACGGGCGATTACGACGTGCGTTATGTGCTGCAATCGGCCGATGGGCGCACGGTGCTGAAAACCGTGCCGCTGACGCTCAGCGATGTGCCCTTTGGCGTGACGCTCTCCAAGGCCAGTGCCGTTGTAGGCGAAACCTTCGCCGTCGAATGGACAGGGCCAGCCAATGACGGCGACTATGTCGACATCGTTCCGCGTGGCTACAAGCTGACGAGCGGCGAGAAGGCCTACAGCTATGTGAAGGCTGACAACCCCCTGCAGATCCGGGCTCCCGGCGAACCGGGCGCGTATGACGTGCGCTACATCTTCACGTCATCGACAGGACGCGCCATCAAGGCCGTCACGCCGCTCACGCTGACAGCCGCGAAAGCGACGCTGGACGCGCCAGCGAGCGTGGAAAAGGGCGCAAGCTTTGCCGTCGATTGGACTGGGCCAGCCTATAATGGCGACTATGTCGACCTCGTGCCCGAAGGCTACAAGAACACGAGCGGAGAACTGTCCTATGGCTATACGACCGAAGGACCGACGGTAACGCTCAAGGCACCGGACAAGGCGGGGGCGTATACGCTCCGCTACGTGCTGCAAGCGCAAGGCGGACGCACGGTCGTCGTGACCAAGCCTATTTCGGTGAAGTAGGCGGCTCAGGCCGCCAGCGGCCAGATCTCGGCAATATTGGGCGGCGTGCCTTCCTGTTCGGTACGCTGCTTCAATGCCCTGAGGATAGCTTCCGGCAGGATGGTCAGGCGGGGCTCGCTGACCGTGGACTCCAATACCGGGAACAGGGCCGCATTGGCGCCTGTCTTGGCGATGATCAGTGAGCCGAGATCCTGGATCAGGATTTCGTCCATCGGCATGTGTTCGCGCACATGGTCCGCGACGACACGGGTGACGAATTCAAGCGCCTCGCGGGCCCGCATGCTGTGCGGGTCGCCGCAGCCGAGGCTTTTCCAGCGTTTGGACAGGTGGACCTCCGGGATATCAATCTCGGCGATCGTATCGTTGAGTAGAAACAGCATGGTCTGCACGCCCCCGGCAGTGGATTCAGCCTGACGCTGCCTTGGACGGGTTAACAGGCGGTTTACCTGAACGGCCTTGCCCCGAAATCACGGTGGAGGGGCAAAGCTAGTCTTCAATATCCTCTGTGAGGAAATGACGGCCCTCACGGTCTTCGATCTCGACGACCCAGAGGTCGCTGTCACGCGACCGGGCGCGCTTGATATAGGCATCAACGCTGGCTTCATCCGGGCCGACACCCTGGGCCAGAAGGTTGCGGAAGATGCGCTCGCCCTCAAGGTTTGTGCCGGGCGTGTAGGCCACAGCCGTGCCATCGAGGCGGGAGACCTTGATCAGCGTATCACCGCGATCAGCATCGCCTTTCTGCACGACGAACGCAGACGAGCCAGCAACTTCCACGGTGCGGATGAGGGCTTCGACCCAGAGTTTGGACGGCAGACGGACCATGGATGGACCTTTGCGTGAATTGCGGTTGGCCCGCAAGCGGCGACGCTGCGCCTATTGGGCGGCGTCCTCAAGCGGCGCGATATCGGCCGGGTCAGCGAGGGGCAGCGTCACCTCGGCGCGTGTGCCCTTGCCGGGCCGCGATGTGAGGTTGAGCAGGCCGCCATGCAGCTCGGCAAAGCTGCGCACCACGGCGAGGCCAAGGCCAGTCCCCGCGCGGCCGCGTGAATTGCCGCCCTGGGCGAAAGGCTCAGTGACTTTCTTCAGGTCATCTTCCGTCATGCCTGCGCCCCGGTCGATGACGCTGATCACGGCTGCGCCGCCCGCCTCGAAGGCGTCGAGTGTCACGGTGCCGCCACGGTCTGAATACTTGATCGCGTTGGAGACCAAGTTCTGCCAGATCTGACGCACGGCGCGCGCATCGGCCTCGGCCCAGACTTCGCTGTCGGCCTTCATCTTCAGTTTCACGCCGGCGCGCTCAGCTTGGTTGTCGAGCTGGCGAATGATTGACTGGGCAGACGCCACAAGGTCCACCGGCTCCGGCTCAAGACGCTGGCGGTCGGCATTGGCCTTGGCGAGGTCGAGGATGTCATCGACCAGAAGGAGGAGGTCCTGTCCGCTTTCGTGGATGATGTCCGGATAGTCCTTATAGGCATCCGGAAGGGGACCGCGGATCTGCGCCCGCATCATGTCGGCATAGCCGAGGATGGCGTTGAGCGGTGTTTTCAGGTCATGCCCGAGCGATGCGAAGAAGGCGGTACGGTCCTGAAGTTTGCTCGCAGCCGTTTCGAGCGCGCGGGACGCTTCCTCGCTCTGGCGCTGCGCCGCACTGATATCGTGAAGCAACAGGTGTGTGCCAGCGTCATGAGCCTCTGCCGTGTAGGCGGCGAGGCGGCCATCGGCCAGAACGATCTCACCTTGGGCAAGCCCGCTCTCGGGACGCAGCGCGGCCACATCGGCATCCGGGGCAAACAGGCTGCTCAGTGCCGCGCCTGTCTTCAGCGATGCGAGGCCGAGCCGGTCACCCGATAGCGTGCGCACGCGACCCTCTGGCGCGATATCGAGCAGCAGGAGGCCCGATGCCTTGGGGAAGACCGGCAGCGGAGTAGGCGGCGTTTCAAGCGCGGCCTCAGCCACGGGTTCTGCCTGCACGGCCACGCCATTCGCATAGCGATCCCGCACAAGAACCCAGACCAGCAGCCCTGCGAGCGCGAGCCCGGCAAAGGCAATCGCAACGGTCAGCGGCAGGTGCTCGGCCATGGCCGGCGGCAGGAGGCCGAAGCGGCCCATGATGAGGACGGCGAAATAGGCCATGACGCCGAAGATGGCCGCCTCGGCTGCCATGTCCGTGTCTGAAAGGTTGAGCGCCACGAGCGGGGCCAGCGCGAACAATATGGTTAAGGGAGAGGACGGTCCGCCGGTCAGCGCAACACCGAGCACAGCCAGAAGTGTCCAGCAGATAACGAGAAGCGGCGCGGCAAAGCCTGAGGCTTCCCGGCGTGGCCGGAGGAAGACGAGGCCCACGCACGCGGGCAGAATCGCAATCGCACAGCCAATGAGAAGCGGGACGATTCCCACGCCGCGCAGCACAGCAATCAGCGCCGCCGCCGCAATAAGCGCCAGCCATGTAACATTAACCAAGTTTAATCGGCGATGCGTCATGCGGGGGGACTCGTTAACATCCCATAGAGATTCATTAGGCATTCTGGACGTGGTTCCCATCCCTTGCTGTATTTGTAATGCATTCGACAGGCAAGGTGAGGTTCCCCCGGTGGGGAAGATGGGGCAAGACTATCGCGTATCGCGTGAGGGAGAGTTGAGACCATGAAAACCATCAGAATGATCGGGGCGGCATTTGTCGGATTGGGACTGGCAGCAGGCGCAAGTGCGCAGGCAACCGACCCGATTTCGGATACAGCCGCAGTATATGCCACGTACCAGTCGGACGTCACAGATGTGAAAGACAAACCACTGTCTTCTGCTGGGGACATCGATCACGCCCTTACTTCGCTGGGCGGCCACAATCCTGACCAGCTGTCGAAAGGCTGGATTGCCTATTCCGCGCTGATCGCGTCGCAAAACCCGGAATACCGTGCCGCCGTGCACGACATCGAAAGCTTCTACGGCCGTGACGCGCTGGAAAGCGGCATGCGTAATGACGTGCGTTATGCCCGCACGCTCAGCGGCGGCGACAATGCCGTCAGCTCGGCCCTGACAGCCACGGAAGCAGACAGCCGCCGCCTCAACAGCGCAGCCGCCTATGTCAAAGAACAAGCCTATTCCCTGCAGGCCTCCGGCTGGGCCAAGGCCAAGATCGGCAATTCCGGCGCCAAGGCGCGCGGTCTGAACTCCAGCCAGTCAGCAGGCATTCCAGCCAAGCTTGGCCTGGTCACGGCGATGAATGCGACGGATTTCGATTCCGTCCTCGTCCAAGCGGGCAGCACGGGTGCCCCTTCGCTGTGGGATAACGTGTCGGGCGCCGCCAGCGCCATCAAGTTCCCGGCCGCCGTCACCTCCGGCCTGACCGGCAACCGCAAGCGCGTGAAGTTCGGCAAGGAACCTGTTGCCGACCAGATCGCCACGCTCGCCGCCTATCGTGTTCTGGGCGCCAGCACCGAGAAGAACTCCACCCAGATCAACTCGGCCATGGCAGAGCGTGAGACCAAGGGCTGCCTCAACATGGCAAACTTGAACCTGCAGCAATGTGTGGCTGCCGCAAACCAGCAATATGAAGTGCCGTTCTGCATCGGCGAGCATGCCCTGTCGGATGTCGGCAAGTGCATCGGCGGCGTCTACCAGTAGGTCTGAACGCCCCTTGAAAAGACCAGACCCCCGGTGGCCATAACGGCGCCGGGGGTTTTCTTTTGTCGCGCGATGCCCCATTTCACGCCCATGAGCATTGAATCGGCTGCCGCAGAGATACGTGAAGAGTTTTCCTGGCTGGAAGACTGGGAGGCGCGCTACGCCCACATCATTGATCTGGGAAAGGCCAATCCGACCCTCGAGGCCGGCGAGAAGTCTGAAGAGACGCGCGTGCGGGGCTGTGCCTCACAGGTCTGGATGGTGACGCATATGGAAGGCGGCCGGCTGATCGTGCGGGCCGAATCCGATGCGATGATCGTCTCCGGCCTGATTGCGCTTCTGATCCGGCTCTATTCCGGCGCCACCCCGGCCGAGGCCGAAGCGTTCGATGCGAAGGCCCTGCTCGACGAGATCGGCGTGTCTGGCGCGCTGACGTCCCAGCGCTCCAACGGCCTTGCCTCCATGCTGGAGCGTATTCGCAACGACGCCCATGCAGCCCTCACCGTCTGAGCGAAGCCGAGCAGGCCAGTTGCGGCGCAATGCCGAGCAGCACAACGCTCGACAGGCCCAGCGACAACTGGTCGAGCCAGTCATCGAAATCCGCATCATCACGTTTGTCTTCCACCAGGTGGCAGGCATAGGCGACCGTTGATCGGTCGCGGTCAAAGGCACGGGCAACACGGGCGAGACTCATGCCGAGTGCCACATGCGTGAGATACATCGCGATATGTCGCGCGCGCGCCTCTATAGGCCTGCCGCGCTCTGGCGAGAGCACAGCCTCAAGCTTCAGGCCCAGCGCATAGGCCGTCAGTGCAGCCGCCAGGTAGGCGCGGTCCTCGTCTTTCTGTGGATCGAATTTCGCCATCACTGTCTCCTTCTGGTTGGCAGGCAGAAGACTACCCGGCTCCGGAAGGTGTAGGACAACTTTCCTATGCCATCAAGACGGCATCAGCCAGCGCAGGCAATTCAGGCGGCTGCGCGTGGGGAAGAAGTGTGGACAGAGTCGCTGTTTGGCGTGATCAGGCGGCGGCTTGGCAACATCTCGTCATGGCAAAGCACCATGGTGAGCTGGCCGTTTGAGTCCTGGAGCGGCAAACGAAGCCAGGCGTGCATGCCATTCGACTGCTCAATGACGCCGCCCACAGGCGCACCCCGTTCAAGCGCGACAGACAGGCCAAGCGCGAAAGCATCGCCATGCTCGCCGATGACATCGGCCACCCGGCGACCCCGCGCCTCCATGCCGAAAATATCGCGCAGGCGTGAACCGGCGATCCGGAAGCGGCCATCGCCGCTCTCGTCAAACTGAACGATGGAAATACTGGCCAGCATGCTGCGGAGCGCGCCGGGATCAATCGCCTCGCGCCGGACGCAGCCGCCTTCTTCGCGCAGCTGTTTCCAGTAATCAATCAAGGCTTGCTGGGCGATCGTAACGCCCTGGAATACAGGTTTCTTAGACATCGTGGGCCACCCCCAAGGTGATTCGACAGAATCACCTATCGCGCGAGTGGAGTCGCAGATCAAGAGTCAACTACAGGATTTGTTAACCAGTCTTACGATTTTATTTCGTTGCGATGGCGTAACGAATAGTATTCGCGCTGAACAACTAGGCTTTCTCACCCTTGCCGAGGCCCATCTTTTTGGCAAGCATTGAACGATGCTTGGAATACCCTGGCGCGACCATCGGATAATCGGCGGGAAGGTTCCACTTCTCCCGGTATTCATCGGGCGACATGTCATACTTGGTCCGCAGGTGGCGCTTCAGCGACTTGAATTTCTTCCCGTCCTCAAGGCAGACGAGGAAGTCCTCGCCGAGGGAGCGCTTCACCGACACGGCAGGTTTCTGGCGGCTTTGGTCCGCATCTGGTGTGCCCAGTGCAGACAGCGAGGCATGCACGCTGCGGATAAGATCTGGCAGTTCGGCTGCCGAAACAGAGTTGTTCCGTACAAAAGCTGACACAATCTCGCTCGCAAGTTCGATTACGACGCTATCGCGCGCAGTACTCTTAAGAGCATCAGTCATTAGCTTCTCCCCAGCCACGATCTATTCTGGCGTAGCTGAAGAAAACTAATAGTAAATATTAAAAACGCAGCCCCCATGACGCAAAAACAACTTTGCGTACACATGAAGGCACTTGCACTGCCAATAGTTGGCTAACCGACCGTTACAAAGGCGAGCAGCAGCACCAGGCCCAGCAACGCGGCCGTCCAGATTGCCATCGCCCCCGTCAGTCCACCGCGGGCAAGTTCGCCCCGCGGACTGAAGGCAGCCTCGATCCGGTCATAGGCCCGTCCCGTTATTCCGAAGAACACAGCCGTCATGGCCGGGCCAACCTTGCCCCAGACGGTACCGAGCCACTTGGCCATGCCGAAGCCGACCTTGCGATAGGCCCAGTCCGTGTCGAGGATAGTGCCTGGCTTTTCGGGCGGGTAGAGGCCGAAGCGCTTGAGCACAACAAAGGCGAACGTGGCGAGCACGAGCAGCTGCATCTGCGTCAGGATATGGTCGAACGTGAACGGTTGGTACGACATCGCCTCTTCGCGATAGGGCAGCAGGTTGTAGAGCCATTCATAGCCAAGGCCGGGCACGACGGCCGGAATGCCGATGGCGATACAGATGAACGCCGCCATGCCCATGGCCAGCAACATGTTGAATGGCGCCTCTTTCACGCGGCGGCCACTGTCATGACCGAAGAAGGCGAAGTACGGGATCTTGATGCCCGAGTGTTCAAGCACACCTGCCGAAGCAAACATCAACATGAGCCAGATGATCGGCAGGCCGGCATGCGCCACTGCACTGAGGATCATGGATTTGGTCACGAAGGCCGAGAAGAGCGGCATGGCCGAGATCGACACGGCTCCGACGAGGCAGAACACGGTCGTCCAAGGCATAGAGCGGTAAAGGCCGCCCAGTTCGGAGGCCTTGGTCGTTCCCGTCCGGTAGAGGACAGCGCCCATGGACATGAACAGAAGGCCCTTGAACATGATGTCGGCAAAGGCGTGGGCCACGGCACCATTCAGCGCCAGCGGCGTGCCGACGCCAATGGCGCAGATCATGAAGCCGATCTGGTTGTTCGTCGAATAGGCCAGAACCTTCCGCAAGTCGTTCTCGAGCACGGCGAAGAAGACCGGGAAGCAAGTCATGATCGCACCGATCCAGATCAGTGCATCCTGACCGGGGAACATGCGCGCACAGGCATAGACGGCAAGCTTCGTCGTGAAGGCCGACAGGACCACAGCGCCGACAACCGAAGCCTTCGGATAGGAATCCTGCAGCCAGTTGTGCAGGAAGGGGAAAGCCGCCTTGATGCCGAAAGCGATGAAGATGAGCATTGCGCCTGGCTCGGCCAGGTTTTCGAACGCTTTCAGGCTGATGCCGCCGGTGTCTTTGTAGACATAGGCGATACCCGCCAGCAGCAGCACGCCCGACAGGATCTGAACGCCGAGATAGCGCATGGACGCAAAGTAGGACGCGCGCGTGCCGGCTCCGAGCACCATGAAGACTGAGGTGACAGCCGTGATTTCCCAGAAGATGAACAGGGTCATCAGGTCGCCGCAGAAGGCCGCCGCAACAGCCGCGCCCCCGTACGCGAGCGCCATGCCGTCCTGCACCCGGTCATCGGTGTGCCAGGCATAGATGGCGTTCAGCAGCGCAGCGATCAGGAAGGCGAGGCCGAAGACGAAGCTCAGCCCGTCAACGCGGTAGAGCACGAGGTCGAGCCCCATGACGCTTGCCGTCAGGTGGTTCACATTCTGGTCGGCCATCGCCAGAAGCGCGATACCAATCAGCGGCGCAGCGATGGCAATGCCCTGACGCACGCGGCGCATGGGCAGGAAAATGGCGACGATGCCTGCAAGGATCAGCAGCCAGCCGGGGTTCAGGGCAGTCAGGAAGGCCGGCATCAGTCGTCTCCCTCATAGGTCGGATGCACATTTTCAGGCGGCATGGGCCTGTCCGGGTCGACATCGGCAGGCGGGCCGCCGGCATCGCCGTAATAGTTTTCACCACGGCGCAGCATGTTGCCCAGCGGCCAGCCCATCAGCACCACGAAGGCAAAGCAGGCAAAGCCGTAGAGACCATAGAAACCGGTCGAATTGGCGAAGGTGAAATAGTCATGCCGGTGCACGAAAACGTCGAGCACGATGAGGAAAGCCCCCAGGATGCCGAGGCCCCAGAACATGATCGCGCCGATATTCTTGACTTCAGTCCAGCCGAACAGGATCTTCGCCATCGGGTGGACGCCCTCATCGGAAACGGTGTGCAGGTCGTGCGCCTTTTCGGCGGCACGGCTGAGGAAACGGCCGGACTTGTCGCGGGTTTCAGGCGTGTCATTGCTCATGGCTGGACTCCTGTGACGATGGCTGCAGCATGACTGCTACCAACGGAGGGCGCGAGGAAATCTGCCAGCGGCCCCATGAGGAAGAAGAGGATGATACACAGCGCCGCCGTGAACACGGGCGCGGCAACAGTCAGCGCAGGTGCGCCGCCGGGCCGCTTGAACGCCTTGGGCTCGGGCGAGCCGGGCGGCGGCATCAGCGCCAGGATCGGAATGGGCAGCAGGTACGCGATGTTCAGCAGCGAAGAGCCGATCAGTATCCACGGCACATAGGTGTCGCCGCCATCGATGGCGCCCTGCATCAGCTCATACTTAGCCCAGGCGCCGGCCATTGGCGGAATGCCGATGATCGAGAGGGAGGCGATGAAGAAGGCAATGAAGACCATGGGCATGCGACGGCCAAGGCCGCGCATCTGGGAAACGTTGGTCGCGCCGGTGGCGACGTAAATCGCACCCGCACACATGAAGAGGGTCATCTTGCCCACAGCGTGGGCCGCGATCTGGACGCTGCCACCCAGGAAACCGGCCTGGTTGGCAATCATTGCACCGGCGGTCACATAGGCCAGCTGGGCAATCGTCGAGTAGGCGAGCCGTGCCTTCAGGTTGTCCTTGGTCATGGCGACCAGAGAGCCGACGATCATGGTGAAGCAGGCGACGCCGAGAATGAATTCGCGCCCCGGCGTGGCCTGAAGCAGGTCTTCGCCGAAGATGAAGATGGACACTTTCATCACGGTGAACACGCCAGCCTTCACAACGGCCACGGCGTGCAGCAGGGCCGAAACGGGTGTCGGCGCGACCATCGCGTTGGGCAGCCAGAAGTGTACCGGCATCAGCGCCGCCTTGCCGATACCGAAGGCGAAGAGCAGCAGCAGCGCGGTCGAGACAGCCGGGCTGATGTTCAGGCCAGCCAGCAGGCCGCCTTGCACGAAGTCGAGGTTCTGGCCGGCGAGCGTCCACGTCCACATCACGGCGGTAAGGAAGAGGCCGATGGATGTGCCGAGCAGCGTCAGCAGGTAGATGCGTCCACCGCGCTTGGCTGCGGCATCGCCCTTGTGGGCAACCAGCGGATAGGTCGACAGGGTCAGCACTTCATAGAACACGAACAACGTGAACAGGTTGCCCGACATGGCCACGCCCAGCGCGCCGAAAATGGCGAAGGCAAAGCAGATGTAGAAGCGCGTCTGGTTACGTTCGCGGTTCCCGCGCATGTAGCCGATCGAATAGAACGAGTTGACGATCCAGAGGCCGCTGGCGACCAGCGCAAAGAGGGCGCCGAGCGGTTCCAGCTTGAACGTGAAGGACAGGCCCGGCGCGGCCGCTCCGAGATCGAGATAAGGCGTCTGGCCATTCGACACGGCCACACCCAGCGCAATCACCACGCCGAGCAGGATCACGGAGCCGACTAGGGTCACGCCCTCGCGCACGTTCGGGAAACGTCCTGCAGCGGCAATTCCCGCTGCAATCAGGAGCGGAAGGCAAAGGGCAGCAAGGATCAGTATGTCAGGGCTCATCGGAATGCCTCCAGACCGAAGGCCGCCGCCGCCGCATCACGGGCGAGGCCGAGCGGGATTTCGGTCGTGATACCGAAATAGATGTTGGCCAGCGCCAGTATCCAGAGCGGCACGAGCAGCACGATGGGCGCTTCCTTGTGCGTCTTGCGCGGATTGACGGGCGGCTGGAAGAAGACGGCTTCGAGGATGCGGCCGACATAGATCACGGCCAGGAAGCTCGAGAACACGACAAGGATTACAGCCCACCACCAGCCATGCTCGAACAGCGCATAACCAAGTTGCAGCTTGGACTGGAAGCCAGCCGTCAGCGGCACACCGATCAGCGAGAGACCGGCAATCGCGAAGGCCGTCATCGTCCATGGGGCTGAGCGGCCAAGGCCGGCAAAGTCACGGATGTTGGTGCCCTTGTAGGTGAGCACGACACCGGCAACCGCCATGAAGAGGGCGCCCTTGATCATGGCATGGTTCAGGAGGTGGAAGAGGCCCGCGCTGAGGCCCGCCGCCGTACCGACAGAAATGCCGAGGATCATATAGCCGACCTGCGCGACCGACGAATAGGCCAGTACGCGGCGCACATCGGTCTGGAACACAGCCTGGAAGCTGCACGCCACCATGGCCGCGATACCGAGCGGCATCAGCATGGTGGTGAATACGGCGCTTTCGAAAGCGTAGTTCGGGTTGAACACGAAGAACAGGAAACGGATCAGCGCGTAGAGCGCCACTTTGGTGGCTGTCGCCGACAGGAACATGGTGACGAAGCTGGGGCTGTAGGAATAGGCGTTCGGCAGCCACTGGTGCAGCGGCCACATGGCAGCCTTGAGACCAAGTCCGACGACGATGAAGGCAAAACCGGCCTGCACCGTTCGGCTGCCATCAAGGGCAGGTAGCTTCGATGCGAGATCGACCATGTTGAGCGTACCGGTCGCGGCATAGAGGAAGCCGACACCGATGATGAAGAAGGTTGCGCCGATCGTACCCATGATCAGGTAGTTGAACGCGGCATGCAGCGCGCGGCGGTCACGCGACGCACCGAGGGCGACCAAAACATAGGTCGAGATCGAACTGACTTCGAGGAAGACGAACAGGTTGAAAGCGTCCCCCGTGCTCGCAACACCGCAAAGACCGGCGAAACAGGCCAAGAAAGCAGAGTAGAAGAGCGCCGTCTTCTCCTTGCTGATCTCGGCCAGGACGGTCGGATAGGACATGATCGACGCGAGCAGGCCGATGGTGGTGACCAGAACTAGGATCATCGCGTTCAGCGCATCAATCCGGAACTCGATGCCCAGCGGTGGCAGCCAGTTCCCCATGGCATAGCGGATCTCGCCGCCGGACTCAGGCGACTGGATGATGCCCAGCAGGATCAGTGCAAAGACCAGCGATATTGCGGTTGCCGCAATGCTGATCAGCCAGGCAACGCGCCCGCTCGGCACAAGCGCCAGCAGCGGCGCCAGCATAAGCGGCACCATCACCAGCAATGGCGAAGCATGCGTCAGTGCCCATTGCGGCACGGAACTCAACAGCATCTCGATCATGCGCTCGCCTCGTTGAGCCATTGGTCAATTTCGGCTTCCTGCGCCAGGGCCGTCTCAAGATCGATCTCGCGCACCTCATCGCTTTCGATCGAGCCATAGGCCTCACGAATGCGAACGATCAGGGCAAGACCAACCGACAGGGTGGCCACGCCAACGACAATGGCCGTCAGCATCAGGACGTGCGGAAGCACGTTTGAATAGGTGTGGACGAGTTCCACCGGCGCGCTGGCATTGCCGAGCGCATGGCCGCCGACCACCTCGGTCGCATGATGGGCCGCCTCGGCGCCGTGTTCGCCGCCATGCTCGATGGCGTCTTCGCCGTAGAGGATCGGCGCGGTGCCCCCGGCAACCTTGCCCAGTGTCACGTAGAACAGGCAGACCGAAGTCTGGAACAGGGACAGGCCGACAAGGCGCTTGATGAGGTTTCCGCTGGCAAACGTGATGTAGAGGCCGATCATCATCAGTCCGATGATGGCCCAGTAGTTTGCCCGTTCGAGAATGAATTCCAGCATGGCTTACCAGTCTTTGTCGCGGATTTCGGCAACGCGGCCGGCGAAGGCATAGAAGATGGTCAGCATGGCACCCGACACGCCGCAGAGGACGCCGATCTCGATGATCATGATGCCGATATGCTGGCCGTGATGCTCGCCCGGCGGCTCGTTGAAGAGCGCCTGATATTCGAGGAAATGACCACCCTTGAAGAGCGCCCAGTAGCCAACGCCCGCATAGATCATCACGCCAATAGCGGCGAGAGATCGCGTGAAGGCAGGAGGTACGGCGCGCATGGCGGCCGGAACGCCTGCGACGAGCGCATAGAGGATGACGGCCACGGCAATGATGACACCCGCCTGGAAGCCGCCGCCGGGACCGAAGTCACCGTGGAACTGCGTGTAGAACGCAAACATCACGATGATCGGCAGAAGCATCTTCGAGACAACACGAAGAATGACGTGATGATCACTGTTCACGAAGCGTCCCCCTCTTTGCCGGTTTCAGAAGCAGATTTGCCGTTACTGCCTGGCAGCTTGCCTTCGCGCTTGATCGATTCAGCAAGCGAGCGTTCGCCGAAGCCGAGCAGCAGCGCGACCGCAAGACCAGCCAGGAACACAACCGTTGTCTCGCCGAGCGTATCGAAGCCCCGGTAGCTGGCCAGAACGGAGGTGACGACGTTCGGGATGCCCGTGTCAGCCCAGTTGATCTGCATGTAGGTGAGGCCGACGCCCTGGTTCACAGCCGAGTCCGGATCGCCCAGCGCCGGCAGGTCGACCGTTGCATAGATCAGCATCACGCCCGTGGCGATGACCACGAGAAGCGGCCCGAGCCGGGCGAATTTCTTGTCCGGCTTGGCTGTGCGCGAGGTCAGCAACATGGCGCCCAGCAGAACGACCGTCGACATGCCGGCGCCGACAGCGGCCTCGGTGAATGCCACGTCGACCGCATCAACCACGACATACCATGTCGCCGATACGAGCGAGTAGATGCCCGACAGCATGACGATGGCGAAAAGGTTGCGCAGGCGCGCAATCGCGATGGCGACCACGAACAGGACCGCCAGCAGCAGGATATTGACCAATGCGATACCGATATCGCCCTCAAGCACGCCGGTCATGCTGCGCCCTCCTCGTCATCGGTCTTTTTGCCGATTCGGCCAATCAGGGGCTGGAGGCCTGCCGTGTGCGCCGCGTTGACGACAGCGTGCGACGACGCGGGGCTGGTCAGGAACAGAAGCCAGAAAATCGTCACCAGCTTGGCTACGACGAGCCAGCCCGGTGCCATCAGCGCCATGCCGATCAGGATGACCGTCGCGCCGGAAGTGTCAGTGATACTGGCGGCATGCATGCGCGTGTAGAAATCGGGAAAGCGCATCACGCCGATCGTGCCGATGACGCACAGGATCGCGCCGACGAGGCAAAGGGCCGAACCGGCCGGATAGCGCACCATCTCGAAAAATTGCGACAGGTTGGAGAGAAGGTCGGACATCAGCGTTTGCCTCCCTGCGTCCCGCCGCGGCGCACGAGCGGCACCTGGAAGGAACGGTAACGGAAGAATTTCAGGATCGCGATCGTCGAGACGAAGTTGATCATCGCGTAAAGGATCGCGATGTCGAGAAACTCCGGCCGGCCCATGACGAAGCCGAGCAGGCCGAGCGCAAGCACGGTCTTCGTGCCGAACGAGTTCACCGCGAGCACGCGGTCATAAAGCGTTGGTCCGATCAGCGTGCGAATGAGCAGCAGGACCATGCCAAGCAGGATGGCGATCAGCGCGGCGGCGGTCATACGGCGGCTCCCTTGCCGTCTATGGCACGGGCAGAACGCCGGTCCATGTCGGTGAAGGCTTCCGGCTGGGAATCCTGTTCGTAGAGGCCATGAACGAGCAGCTTGTCGCCATCGATCTCGACCGTGACCGTTCCCGGCGTCAGCGTGATGGAATTGGCGAATGTCACCTTGGCGAGATCAGACGTGCAGATCGTCTTCAGCTTTACGAGCGTCGGCGCAATGTCGAGTTCGGCGCGCAGGCAGGCCCGGATAACGGTCCAGTTCGCCTTGATAATCTCCTTCATGAGCCACGGAAAGTACATGGCAAAGCCGATCAGGCGCACATAGGGCGCACCCTCGCGGTCCAGGATATCAAGCCGATAGGCGAGGATCATTGTGAGGACCAGCGACAGGGCGCCAAGGCCGAGCAGAAGTGGTTCGAAGTGACCGGAATTACCCAGCCAGAACGCAACCAGCGCAAACAAAAGCCCTAGAAAGTACGCCACTATGCGTCTCAGCTCCCGTATCAACCCAATCCACGAGTGCCTGACCTAAATGGGTCGAGGCCCGTTGGGAAGCCTCTTTGATGCTTTTTCGCAGACTAGCTACCAAAAACCAGTCGGGCGGTGCGCTGGGACGTCGAGAACGCCGCTTCTTCGTTCGCTGGTGCGCCGGATGCCTGCGCTTCGCGCAATGCCTGTGGCGAAAAGGCCGAGGACAGTGACCAGTTCCAGTAACGCAAGGTGGTCTGGGCCTTGGCGACGGTCAGGATCTCGTAGGTTTCCGCCACAATGGCGAACTGCGGGTGGATCTCGTTATCGTCGATTTCCAGCGGTCGGCGCAGCGATGCCCAGAGCACAGGCAGGAAGTCGCGCTTCACGCCCGTCGCCTTGCACATCACAGCGAGGCCTTCGCCGCCCTTGTCGGACAGGATCTTGGCAATTGTCACCGGCTTGATGCCGCAGAGATAGCCGATCTCTTGGGCCAGTTCGGCATTCATGCCTTCAAGGCCGGCTGAGTTGATGGCGCTTTCCAGGCTATCGAACGGGCTGCGCTCAAGCGCTTCGCGATTGCGCTGGCGCCGCTCGATCAGCTGCAATGCCTTGCGCGCGACCGGGTCAGCCCACTTCTCGGCCGCCATCATCTCGAATACGTCCTTGCAGGTCTCGATGACTTCAAGGCGGTCAGCGGAATGGCGCTGGAGAATCTTGCGGCGTGTGGCGCCGTCCGACCACCAGAACATGGCCATGGCCTGAGACGGACGCAGCTCAAGCCGCTCCACCAGAAGGCTGCAAAGCTGGGGCTCGTCGCGCGACCGGGTGAGCAGTTTGTCGACCGCGGACTCAGGCAATACAGCGCCCGCATTCGCCACCAGTTCACGCACAGCCTGCGCCTCGCCATGCTCGGCCAGCGCCGCGCAGACGCCCGGCGGCACAACCTTGCGGCGGGCTATGGCAAGTCGGTGTTCGGTGGATGTGGATTCGACGATCTCGCTCAGGTCGCAGGCGTCGAATGCCTCGTTCTGCTCCAGAAGCGGCTGCGCGATTTCATATGAACACTGGGCGAGGTAGCGCAACAGACGGCGCGGCGCCTCTCGGCTCGTCGCCAGCCGGCTGGCGCACAGGCTGCGCTCCTTCGTCGTGGCGTGGAAAAGCATGTCCAGCAGGATGTCGCCCACCATGTTGCGGTCCTGGTGGGCAAGACGCGAGGCTGGCATGGCAACAAGGTCCAGCAGGCGCCTGAACAGGGCATCCCGGGCACGCCCTCCTTGCGGCGTATTCATCTGCGCTTCCATATCGTCCATCGGCTTGCCTGCATCGCAATGCCGCCAGATTGAACGCAAACGGTTAACGACCCGTACAGGCGCCTATTTCAATTGCGGGGGTCAGTCAGCCCGTCCGGGATGCACCACCAGCACCAGAAGGCTGGAGACGAGCATGATGATTGCCAGCATGAATAGCATCCCGCCATCGGTCGCGGTCTCGCCCGGCGCCAGCGAGAGCGGAACTTCACGGCCGAGCCAGGGCGAAAGGTGAAACGCGACAGCGGCGCCGAGGATGGTCGCGGAGATGATCGCGCCAAAGCGCCGTGTGAACGGAAACAGCAGGAACAGGGCCGCCACAAGCTCCAGGACACCGGTCAGAATGCGTCCCGCAGGCTCGAACAATGTCTGCCCCGATCGCTCGGCAAGGGTCTGGAAAACGATATTGGTGCCCGGCGGATCAAAGAACTTCACGGAGCCCTCAGGCGGGTTGGGCAGCGGATAGATCGTCGCCTGAACAAACATGGCGATGAGAAAGAGGGCGAGCGCCCAACTGACGAGGTGCCTGAACAGTCTCATGATACTCCACCCTTGGCATCTGCTTGAGGCAACGCGCCAAGCGAGAGGCTACAAATACTCAGGCCTCAAGGCAACTGACCCAGCACTGCCCTTGTCATCCGATCGACAAGCGCAGCGATGGGGAATGGCCCGGGCGAATCTACCTGAAAGTCAAAATTAACCTGTGAGGGAACCAAAGCGCCCACTATAGGTTGATTAGTGACGACCAAAGAAGGGGTGACGCGCCAATCATGCAATCCGGGTAAACAAAACCAAAGGGACAGAAGAGTTATGATCGCCACGGCGTCCATTGCTTTGGAATGCAAACCGAGTCCGGCTCATCCACATCCGCTTCTGTATCGGCGCCTACAGGCGTGAGCCGCAACCCTCCAACGGACGGACGCGATCCGCGTCTGTCGGAGTCCCTGGAAGAGCTTCTACCCCATTTCCGCGCGATGACCGCCTTCCTGTCGACAGACGGCAAGCCTCAGGACGACCGAATTCTCCGATTCGTTGAATTGCTCATTTCTAACGGTGTCACGAGTAATCGCGTAAACACCTCAAACCTTGAGGCCAGGTTTTACGACTTTCTGGATGCGGATATACATAGCAACATTCATGCGATGTACTTGCAGGATGACACCGAGACGCGCTTGATCGGCCAGTTGACGCTGCGTGATCTGTCCAAAATATTGGATGAAACTCCCGAAAGACGCGCATCAAACATCGGACAATGAGATTTTATACTCGGTCAATTTCCAGGCGGCGAAGAAAATACACTACACCTTCGTTTTGATACTTGGTTTGCCACAATGCAGACATTGAATAGTCAACTTTCGCGAAAGGCGAGTTGAGTATTCATAGGCTAAACGCTAAAGCACTGCCGGGGATGAACAGAGACATGGCGCCAACGTGAGCAACGATCAGGACAAGAGCCAGAAGCGCGATGGCATTGCTTCATTCGATGCCGACGGCAAAGCCTTGTCCAAGCGCTTGAGAGATGCGCTACGTGAACGCTATCAGGAAACGCTCAACGAACCCGTCCCTGACAGGTTACAAAGCCTCATTGACCGCATAAAGGCGGCCGAGCAAAAAAAGGGCTGAGCCTGCATTTGCTGTCTAGCGATGCAGGCTAATTTACATTTCCCTGTCCTGCGCCGTAAATGCAGTCGCGATCGTCCACGGGAGCGGGAATGAGCGACAGGATCGAAGAACTCGTCGACGAAATGGCCGAAGGTGCCGCTGGTGACGTGACCTCTCCGGTCAGCGGCATCAGCGAAGCGCTTGGTGCCGGCGCGTCGCTCCTGTCCACGGCCACCCACTGGCGCGCCAAAAGGCTGCGCCGCGGCGTGAAGATCGAACTGCCCGCCTATCTGATGGTCCAGTGCAGCTGGTTCATGGCGTTCGGCCTGCAGATGGTGCTGTTCCCCTACCTGATTACCGGCAGGGACCACCTCCATCTGGACGGATTGGCTCTGGGCCTCGCCAACATGGCGCTCTCTGGTCCCTCGGTGATCTTCCTGCTGATCGGCGGCGTCGTGGCCGAGCGCGCAGACGGCCGCCGCCTGCTGATCATCCTCCACCTCCTGGCCGCCATCCCTGCCCTCTTCCTGGCAGTTGCCGTGGCGCGTGGCCAACTCACCTATATCGGCATGATCATATATGGCCTGACCATCGGCACGGTCGGCGCCTTCATGATGCCTGCCCGCGATTCCATCGTGAACGAAGTGGTTGAGCGTCGCATGCGGGTCGGCTCCGGCGTAACCCTGCAGCTAGGCGTGACACTGGCCACGATGGCCCAATTTCTGGCCCAGATCGGCGGGCTCATCCTGGCCGGCTATGCCGACAAGATGACTCGCATGCCGCAATGGATGGGCGGCTTTGGCGTCGGGCCGATCCCCGCCGAGAAACTCTTGCTGGCACAGGGAGTCGTCCTTGCAGTTGGCACCCTGTTCGCGCTCAACCTTGCAAAAGGCCGTCAGGTGCGCACCGGCCGCACCGGCATCAGCGCCACGTTTGGCGACATTGCCGAGGGCTTCCGCGCCGTCCGCGCTGACGGCAAGCTCTGGGCCATGACGGCGCTCATGTTCGGCGTCGGCATCTTCGTGATCGGCGCCTTCCTCGTCGTGCTGCCCATCATCAATCGCGACGTCTACCATCTCGGCTCCGACGGCATCCGCGACATGTTCGTGACCTTCTGGCTGGGCGCGTTCGTCTCTTCTGTGGTCCTGTCGATCTTCCGCCGCATCAAGCGTCAGGGTCGGCTCTTGCTCATCGCGCAATTCCTCGGCTCCAGCAGCATTCTCGCGATGATGTGGGATATTCCGCACTGGGGCTTTCTCACCATCGTTTTCGTCTGGGGCCTTGCCGCCGGCATTTCGATCGCGATGAGCCGGTCGATCGTTCAGGATGCCGCCCCGAAGGAAAAGCTCGCCCGCGTGCTCTCCATCTACCAGCTCGGCTTCATGGCCGGGGCACCGTTTGGCGCCGCGCTGATGGGCGCGCTGGTCGACATATTCGGCCCCCAGAAGATCGCGATTGTCCCGGCTGGCGGCATGACACTGATCATTCTCTGGATGGTCTTCTTCACACCCGTCTGGAACATGAAGGGCGAGGCCTGGAAAGAGCACGCCGCCAGGAAGTGACTTCGGCGGCGAAGCGTTTTAAATCGCAGCCATGAGCCAGCTGCCCCGCGCCACGATACATTTGTCGAACATTGTCGCCAACTGGCGGGCGCTTGATGCCTTGCATCCCGGCGCGACAACGTCCGCTGTCGTCAAGGCTGACGGTTACGGTCTCGGCGCCGGGCCTGTTTCGCGGGCCCTGATGCGCGCCGGCTGTTCCAGTTTTTTTGTCGCCTATCTCGAAGAGGGCCTCGCGCTGCGCAAGACGCTGGGCCTTGGCCCGCGCATTTTCGTGCTCAACGGGCCGACGCGGAAGGAAATGTCGGCCTATGTGACGGCGGGCCTTACGGCCGTTCTGTCCTCGCTGGATCATGTGAAAGCCTGGACTAATGCGCCCAAGGGCACCGCGGCCCTGCATTTCGATACCGGCATGAACCGTCTCGGCCTCAAGCCGTCGCTGCTCGAAACCGCCCTGCCCGCTCTGCACAAGCTTCAGCCTGTTCTGGTGATGAGCCATCTCGCCTGCGCCGACGAAAGCGCGAACCCGATGAACGCGGCGCAGCGCAAGGCCTTTGATGCCATAAGCGCCGCCTTCCCCGATACGCCGGCGAGCCTCGCCAATTCTGACGGTTGCTATCTCGGCAAGGCCTATGGCTACGACCTCATCCGGCCCGGTCTCGCGCTCTATGGCGGCACCCGGCCGCCCAAAGGCCTGCGGATCAATGCTGGCTTGACCCTTGATGCGGCCGTTCTGACCGTCTTTGACGCCGAAATGGGGGAAAAGGTTGGTTATGGGGCCACGCACACGCTGGCGCAGGATGCCGTGCTGGCGACCGTGGGCATCGGCTATGCAGACGGCCTGTTGCGCGGCGGCGCCAACGCCCTGATAGCCTATCTCGACGGTATTGCCTGCCCGGTGCTGGGCCGGATTTCGATGGACCTTGCGACCATTGATGTTTCAAAGGCACAGGATAAGGCAAAAGCAGGCGCGCGCGTTGAATTCATCGGCGAGCATGCCAAACTCGAAGATCAGGCCGCCCGCGCGGGCACGCTTGGTTATGAACTCCTGACGGGACTGAGCAATCGTGTCGAACGTGTCTACGCATAAAAGCGGCTTCCCCAATCCCCTGCGCTGGATCGGCGCTGGCGTCCTCGGCACCTTCGCCGAGATCGGCCGCCTGTCCTCCTTTGCCGGGCGGATGCTCTTCGCCGCTGTCACCCCCCGCTGGTTTTTCGGCCAGATCTGGCGCCAGATGATCCAGATCGGTTTCTATTCCTTCCCGGTGGTCGGCATGTCAGCCGTGTTCATCGGCGCCGCCCTCGCCCTCAACATCTATAGTGGCGGCAGCCGTTTTGGCGCCGAACAGTTCGTGCCGAACATTGTGGTCCTCGGTATCACGCGCGAGCTTGGCGCCGTGATTACCGGCCTGATGCTGGCAGGGCGCGTTTCCGCAGGCATTTCCGCGGAGATTGGCGCCATGCGCGTCACCGAGCAGATCGACGCGCTGGAAACCCTGTCCGCCTCTCCGTTCCGCTACCTTTACGCACCGCGCCTTCTGGCCGCCGTCATCTCGCTGCCAATCCTAGTGGCCGCATCGGACATTATCGGTGTCATGGGCGGCTGGCTGGTCAGCGTGTTTAGCCTCGACTTCGATTCGGCGACTTACCTGCGCAATACGCTCGATTTCGTGACGACTGACGACATTATCGTCGGCCTCACCAAGGCCGTCGTCTTCGGCGCCGTCATTGCCATTATGGGCTGCTACCAAGGTGATCGATCACAGGCAGGCGCCACAGGCGTCGGCCGCGCCGCGACGCTCTCCATGGTTGGCGCCGCCGTGCTGGTTCTGGCGACAAATTACATCATGTCCAACCTGTTTGCGGAGCTGGGCCTGTGAGCGAACCGATCCTCAAACTCGAAAACGTGGTCAAAACATTCGGCCGGAATGAAGTGCTTCGCGGCGTCGATCTTGATGTCGCGCCCGGGCAGAGCCTTGTCGTCATTGGCGGGTCGGGTTCGGGCAAGTCCGTCATGCTGAAGAACGCGCTTGGCCTGATGACGCCGGATTCCGGCAAGGTCTTCTTCGACGGCCATGACGTGACCCAGTCCACCGGCAAGCCCCGCGAGATGATGCGTTCGCGTGTCGGCATGCTGTTCCAGTCGGGCGCCCTGTTCGACAGTCTCACGGTCTGGGAGAATGTCGCCTTCCGCCTGATCCACAAGGAACGCCTCAAGCGCAGCGACGCGAAAGAACGCGCCATCGCAACGCTGAAGAAGGTGCGTCTTGGCTCCGAAGTCGCCGGGCTTTACCCCGCAGAGATTTCCGGCGGCATGCAGAAGCGCGTTTCGCTCGCCCGCTCGATCATTTCCGAGCCGGACCTGATCTTCTTTGACGAACCGACGACCGGCCTCGACCCGATCACCGCCGATGCCATCAACGATCTGATCCTCGAACAGGTGCGCGAGCTTGGCGCCGCGGCCGTCTCGATCACGCACGACATGCCGTCTGCCCGCAAGATTGCCGACGAGATCGCCATGCTGTTCGAAGGCAAGATCATCTGGCGCGGCAAGGCGGCTGATGTCGATCACAGCGGCAATGATTATGTCGACCAGTTCGTCCACGGCCGCGCAAGCGGCCCAATCCAGCCGGCGATGTAGCATTTCCCGACATTCGACATAAAAAACAAATCAACCCGGAATAGAAACAATATCTTCACGAAATTGCGCAACTTAGGCGCGCAATGGAATGGGGTTAAAGGTTCGGCCTGGCCCTAGTTGTGGAGGCTCGCACATGCCCAAGAACCCCCTGCTGATGCTGATTGGTATCGGCGGCTTTATCTTCATTGCGTTCATGGTCGTTGATCGCTGGGACAATGACGCACGTTTCTTCCGAAGCGCAATGTCCTTCAAATCTCATTACAATTCCCACAAGGATGAGTTTGCTGTCTTGGCAAAGCAGCTCGATGTCGCACCGCCCCTGGGTGAAAACGACCTCTGCCTGAAAGCATCCTGCGTGGCCGTTAAGCCAAGCGGCATTTCGCGCAGCTATTCGCCAAGCGCCCTGCAGGGCCAACGCGATTTCTACACAAAGGCTATCGCCGATCTCGACTTTCCCGATTGGGTGTTCGCACTTGTCAAAGAAGATGGCGAAGTCATCTCAATGGGCTTGAGCTGGCCCGCGCGTGACTATTTCGTCAACGCATCACTTCATTATACCGGCGGCGAACAAACCTCTCTCAGCGCCTGTGACAAGGCGCCATCAGATGGGGGGTGGGGCGAATGCGCACTTGATCTCGATGACGACTGGCTTGTGAAATATGCGTGGATGCCAAACACGGCCTTTGATCCAAAGCCCGGCACAGCGCAGGCTGAGTGTGACAGCGCCAAGAACCAGTCCTTCGCGGCTTATAGCGAATGCCTTGAAAAATCACCTGCACCGGGGATTGAACTCGAATGCCAGGACGAAGACACGATCGAAGAACTGACCCGGTGCATGGACAATATGATAGCGCGCAAGAAAAGAGGTCAGTAAAGCTGCCACGGACCTGAAGCAAAACGCGAGACTGCAGCGATGTATATCAAATCCACGAGATGGCTGATCTACGGGATTCTGTCCCTGATGATCGGCATTTTCGGCTTTATCGCGCTTGTCCTGAGCCGGATGTCTGGCGCTTCGAGCGAGATTAATCCGCTCCTTCTCCTGCCATCGATGATCATCGCCGCCGGCATGTTCTCGTTCTGCTGCACGAGAGCCATTGGAAAGCGCGACTGATCCGTTCGTATCCAGACTTGACGTAGACACTCTCCCCGTGCCGAACTCCCACCTGACGTTTGGGGAGACGCACGATGCTGGATTTCATCAAGTACATTTCGGTGGCGTTTACGGCGCTTTCACTCGGCTTCACCGGCTGGCTGCAATATGAGAAATTCCGGCTCGACGGCGAATGGCACATCGACACCTGCACCACCGAGGCAGACCTGAAATCCTATGAAGGCCTACACTTGGCCTGGCGTGTTTTCCTGTCGGACGATCCGCTGTCCGCGCCCGTCGTCGGTGATGGCGAAAAGGTGGAGGAAGCATTCAAGCCGATCCCGCCTGCGGGCCGTTTCCCGGTCCGCCTCGTTGGCACCAAGGAAATCAATTCGGTTACCCTAACCGGCCGCTTCGAAGGTGCGCGCCGGGCCTCCACCGGACGGTTCGAATTCCACCCCACGCTCTCCAAGCGGCTGTTCTCTGGCTACATTCCATTCTACCAGCGCAATGCAGATGTGCTGGACGGCACGTTCGCTTTCACGGCGGGCAATGCGCGCGGCCCGGCCCGCGCCGTGCGCCTGACCGACGGCAAACCGCCCGCCGGCCTGCCCCCCTTCGACTGCAAGACACCTGACACGGTTCTGCCGCCGGAATAGAGCGGCATTTCGCGCTGACCAGGATCAGGATATTGCTCTGGCGTCCTGTTCGGAGATTCCCTCATGCCTTCGCTTCTGTCCTGGCCGGCCCTCGCACCTATCGGCCTCCTGCTTGCCTCCAACGTCTTCATGACCTTCGCTTGGTATGGCCACCTCAAGCATACCGACAAGGCGCTCTGGCTGGTCGTGCTTGTGAGCTGGGGCATCGCTTTCTTCGAATACTGCCTAGCGGTACCCGCCAACCGTATCGGTCACGCGGTCTGGTCGACAGCCCAGCTGAAGACCATGCAGGAAGTGATCACACTGGTCGTCTTCGCCGTGTTCTCGGTGCTGTACCTGAAGGAGGCGTTCACGCTGAACCACGCCATCGGCTTCGGCCTGATAGCAGCTGGCGCCTACTTTGTGTTCGCTGGCCCGTTCCGTTGACGGCCAAACACCGCTAGGTCTCGCGTATGGCCAAAGCTCCCACATCCGCCTTCATTTGTCAGTCCTGCGGCGAGGTCCATTCCAAGTGGACCGGCAAGTGCAATGGCTGTGGCGAGTGGAACACGCTCGTCGAGGAAGCCGTCGCGGCTGTGCCCGGCGGTCTCGCCCCTGCCAAGGTCGGTACGAAGCGCACCGGCAAGACCGAATTCGTCGCCCTCAATGACAAGACCGAGGCACCGACACGCATCGTCATGGGCGTGGAAGAACTCGACCGCGCCTTTGGCGGCGGGCTCGTGCCATCCTCCGCGACGCTGATCGGGGGCGATCCGGGCATCGGCAAGTCCACACTGCTCCTGCAAGTGGCCGCACGACTGGCACGGAACGGACTCAAAACGGTCTATGTGTCGGGCGAGGAAGCCGCCGCCCAGATTCAGGAACGGGCCGTCCGGCTCAAGGTGGCCGAAAGCCCCGTCCAGCTCGCCACCGAGACGGACCTGCGCAAGATCCTGTCAGCGCTAAAGGCCGCCCAGCCCGATTTCGTCGTCATCGATTCGATCCAGACCATGTGGTCCGACAGCCTCGAAGCCGCGCCCGGCTCGGTCAGCCAGGTCCGTGCCTGCGCGCAGGAACTGACACGCTGGGCCAAGAAGTCCGGCGCCGCGCTGGTACTGGTTGGCCACGTCACCAAGGAAGGCACCATCGCCGGTCCGCGCGTGGTCGAGCATATGGTCGATACCGTCTTCTATTTCGAAGGCGAGCGCGGCCACCAGTTCCGCATCCTGCGCGCCGTGAAAAACCGCTTTGGCCCGACCGATGAAATCGGCATCTTCGAAATGCACCAATATGGCCTCGCGCCCGCCAAGGAACCCTCGGCGCTCTTCCTGTCGTCCGACAGCGGCGCGGAAGGCGGCGCCGCTGTGTTCGCCGCCATGGAAGGCTCGCGTCCTGTGCTGGCCGAAGTGCAGGCCCTCGTCGCCAAGAGCGCCTATGGCACGCCCCGGCGCAGCGTTGTCGGCTGGGACACGGGCCGCCTCGCCATGCTGCTGGCCGTGCTGGAAGCGCGCTGCGGCATCGGCTTTGCGGGCATGGACGTCTACCTCTCCGTCGCTGGCGGCTACCGCATCGGCGAACCTGCCGGCGACCTTGCCGCCGCTGCCGCCCTGCTCACGTCGCTATCGGACAATGCCGCACCGGAGCGCTCCGTCTTCTTTGGCGAAGTGTCTCTCTCTGGCGCGATCCGCCCCGTGGCCCGTATCGAGCAGCGGCTAAAGGAAGCCGCCCGGCTAGGCTTCGCCCGCGCTTATGTGCCCGAAGGCAGCCCTGCGGCAGTCGATGGCTTGACGATCATACCGATTAAGAGGCTTATCGAGCTCGTAGAGTTGCTCGCCCCGGACGCCCTTAATGCTTGATTCTGTTACAGCTTTCGACGCCATCGCCGTCGCTGTGATCGTCATTTCCGCGATCATGGCGTTTGCCCGTGGGTTCCTGCGCGAAATTGCGACAATGGGATCCTTCATCGGCGCCCTCACAGCGGCGATCTATGCCCGCAAGTTTTTCAGCGCCCCTCTGAAAGCCATGCTGCCGGAAAACCTGGCCCAGCTCGATCTCGGCATTTTCACCATACCCTTGGCAGATGCCGTATTGATCGTGACTGCTTTCATCGGCGTCTATGTCCTGGTCGCATGGTTCGGGCAGCGCCTCTCGAAAAACATCCAGGGCGCCGAAGGCATCGGCCTGTTCGACCATTTCGCGGGCCTCGCCTTTGGCATCGCACGCGGCGCAATAGCCCTTGTATTCTTTGTTGTCCTTCTCCACCTCGCGCTCGATGAGAGCCGGGTTCCCGGCTTCATTCAGAACGCAGCCTGCTACCCGCTTCTCAGCAGTGTTGCCGATTATGTGAACGAGAACGCCACGAAAGTCGGTCAGGATGTGCATTCGACCCTTCCCTCAAAGACCGAAACAGGCCAATAGACGTCACGAACCTGTCACGCAAAAAGGAGGCTCCGGTCTCATATGATCTTGTTCGATCATGACGATGACAAACCCCGTGAAGAGTGCGGCGTTTTCGGAATCTACGGTAACCCAGAAGCCAGTCTTTACGCCGCGCTAGGGCTCCACGCCCTCCAGCATCGCGGACAGGAAGCCTGCGGCATCACCACATATGACGGCAAGCGCTTCCCATCGGAACGCCACATGGGCCTTGTCGGCGAGCATTTCGGCGGCGACTTGCGCACCCGCCTGCCCGGCTATGCCGCGATCGGTCACAACCGATACTCGACGCAGGGCCGGCCAATGCTCCGCAACATCCAGCCGATCTTTGCCGACCTGTCCTTCGGCGGTTTCGCCGTCGCGCATAACGGCAACCTGACCAATGCCCGCGAATTGCGCCACCAGCTGGTGCGCGATGGCGCGATCTTCCAGTCGACGATGGATACCGAAGTCATCCTTCACCTCGTCGCGCGCAGCCCCAAGCCGCGCTTCATGGACCGTCTTGTTGACGCCCTCCAGCAGATCGAAGGCGGCTATGCCCTTGTCGGCCTGACCGGCAAGAAGCTGATCGGCGCCCGCGATCCCATCGGCCTGCGTCCGCTCGTCATCGGCAAGCTTGGCACGGCCTATGTGCTCGCGTCGGAAACCTGCGCGCTCGACATTATCGGCGCCCAGTTCGTGCGCGAAGTCGAGAATGGCGAGATGGTCGTCATTACCGACGACGGCATTGAGTCGATCCGGGCTTTCCCGCCCCGCGCCTCCAGCCCCTGCATCTTTGAATATGTCTACTTTGCGCGCCCTGACAGTATTGTTCAGGGCCGTTCCATTTATGAAGTCCGCCGCCGCATGGGCCACCAGCTCGCGATGGAAACGCCGGCGGATGCCGATGTGATCGTCCCGGTGCCGGATAGCGGCGTTCCAGCCGCGCTCGGTTTCTCCGAAGCCTCGGGCATACCGTTCGGCATGGGCATCATCCGTAACCATTATGTCGGGCGGACCTTCATCCAGCCGACGCAGATTGGCCGTCAGGCCGCAATTTCCAAGAAGCACAGCCCCAACCGGGCCGTACTCGAAGGCAAGCGCGTGATCCTGGTCGACGATTCCATCGTGCGCGGCAACACGTCGAAGAAGATCGTCCAGATGGTCCGCGAAGCCGGCGCCAAGGAGGTTCACCTCCGCTCGGCCAGCCCGCCCATCGTGAACCCGGATTTCTACGGCATCGACATGGCCGCCAAGTCCGAACTCTTCGCTGCGATCCATACGCATGAAGAAATGGTGGCGGAACTGAAGGTCGACAGCCTCGGCTTCCTTTCCGTGCCCGGCCTCTACAAGGCCATCGGCGAGCCGGTGCGCAACGCCATGCAGCCCCAGTTTGCCGACCATTGCTTCACGGGCGACTATCCGACCCCACTGGTCGACCACCAGCATGACGAGTCGGACAAGGAACGCCAGCTCTCCCTGCTGGACGACACGTAGGCCCTGCGCTAAGGGCCCGGCATGACTGACCAACCCAGACTCGTTCTCGTCACCGGCGCTTCGCGCGGTATCGGCCGCGCTGCTGCGCTGCATCTTGCGCGTCAGGGCGATCTCGTGGTCGCCATTGCGCGTTCGAAAGCGGCACTGGAAAAGCTCGACGACGAGATCCGCGCCATGGGCAGCGAAGCCATCCTCGTGCCGATGGACCTGAAAGACGCCAAGGGCATCGACACACTGGGCAAGGTGATCGCGGACCGGTTCGGACGGCTCGACGGCTTCGTCGCCAATGCCGGCATCCTCGGTACGCTTGGCCCGCTGGAATCGGCCGGCCCACGCAGCTTCGAGGAAACGATCGAGATCAACCTGACGGCCAACTGGCGCCTCATCTCGGTCCTGTCGCCTTCGCTGCGCAAGTCGCCTGCACCGCGCGCCGTGTTTGTCACGTCCAGTGTTGCTGCCAAGCCGGTGGCTTTCTGGGGGCCTTACCAGGCCTCCAAGGCGGGCCTCGAAGCCATGGTGATGGGCTGGGCGGATGAGAACGAACAGATGGGCCTGAAGATCAACATTTTCGATCCGGGCGGCACGCGCACCGACATGCGCGCCAAGGCCAAGCCGGGCGAAGACCCGATGACCCTGCCGTCGCCGGACGAAGTGGCCGCCGAACTGGTCAAACTGGTCTCGCCGGATGAGACCCGCACCGGCCAGCGCATCGCCTACCGGCAACTGGTCGCTGCCCGCTCGTAAGGGAGTGCTCCCCTGTGAAAGTCCGGACCGCCACGCGTGACGACCTCGAAACGCTGAAGACCTTCGAACAGGGCATCATCGCCGCCGAACGCCCCTATGATCATACGATCAAGCCCGATCCGGTGAATTACTATGATATCGGCGAGCTGATCGATTCAGATGATGCGGAAGTCGCGGTGGTGGACGTGGATGGCCAGCTTGTCGCGTCGGGCTATGCCCGCACGAAAGAGTCGAGGTCATACGTACAGGACATGCACCACGCCTATCTCGGCTTCATGTATGTCCGCCCGGACTACCGCGGCCAGGGCCTCAACAAGTTGCTGATGGCCCATTTCTTTGACTGGGCAAAAGCCAGGGGCCTGCCGGAAGTGCGCCTCACCGTCTATTCCGGCAACACGCCCGCGATCAGCGCCTATGAGAAGGCCGGGTTTACCCAGCACATCGTGGAAATGCGCCTGAACCTCGACGAATAGGTGCCCTAGTTGACCGACAAGGTCACGTCGGAAGCGAGCACCGTCAGCTGCGAAATATCGGCCGTAAGCGCGTCCTGCGGGGCGGCACTCGGATAGGCCTCGGCCAGAGCGGCAATCGCATCTGCCATGGCTGTTGCGGCTTCGGGATTGTTCGACGCGATCTCATCCTTGGCCGCAGCAAACTGTGTCTCGGCCACTTTGTGGAAGCCATAGCCATCAAGGTATGGCTCATACACGCCGCTCGCACTGGCGCTGCGATACATGGCGACGGCCCGCTCGATCATGTCGTCGATGACGTGCGCCTTCACGTCGGCAGGCGCAGTACCATTGTCAGGCGCCTTCAGGGCGGCGCCGCGCAGGGCAGCGATGATGGCATCCGTGCGCGCCGAAATCTGCTGCGGCGTCTCGCCAGCAGATGCCACCATGGACGCATCCATCAACAGGCCGTCGAACAGCGTCACGCCGCGTGCTTCCAGAATGGGCTCCATGTCGAACAGGACTTCACTCACCGGGTGGGCAAACATTTCGGCCGCCGCTTCGGTCTCGCCGTCTGCATAGGCATCGCGCGCTGCCAGGATGTGTGCCTCGGTCACGGCCAGCGCGATGTTGAACACGACAGGGTCGGTCAGCGCCTGATCGATGGCCACGCCGCCCTCGCCTTCGCCACCCACCGCGCCGACAGCCACCGGATCAGCCGACAGCGCTTCAGACGCAACAGCTGGCGCCTCAACTGCGGCTGGCTCAGCAGCAGGCGCGGGCGTCGATGCAGACTGGCCGCAACCGGCCAGCGCCGTCGTGCCCATCAGGGCGCCCAGTCCAAGACGTGACCAGCTGTGATAGATGTGTGGCATTTGCGACCCTTACGCTTGTCCGAGTATTGGGCTACACGCCTTGCAGAAATGAAACTCATTCGCAAGTAGGAGCAGCATGTTTCTCACCCTTTCGGGCGTTCTTGACGCAGGCCAGCTGGCCACAGCCACTGAACTCGCCGCCACGCTGCGCTGGGTGGATGGCGCCGCCACGGCCGGCGCGGTCGCCCGCACCGTGAAGCATAATGAACAGGCAGACCTCACCTCCCGCACCGGCGCCAAACTGCGCGACATGCTGGGCGAGGCGATCCGCGCGCATCCCGTACTGGCCGCCGCTGCCCAGCCGCGCCGTTTCTCGCCCCTGCTCGTCAGCCGCACGCAGGATGGCGGCACTTACGGCCTCCATGTCGACAACCCGTTCATGGGCGCAGGCGAGGCGCGGCTGCGCACCGACCTTTCCTTCACGCTCTTCCTGTCAGAGCCAGACAGCTATGAAGGCGGCGAGCTGGAGATCAACCATGCAGGCATCACGCACCATGCCAAGGCAGCCGCTGGCGACCTGATCCTCTATCCCTCAACCAGCCTGCACCAGGTGCGCCCGGTCACATCGGGCCAGCGCATTGTCTGCGTCGGCTGGATCGAGAGCAGCATCCGCGATGCCGCCGCGCGCGAAATCCTGTTCGATCTTGAAAACCTGCGCGCCACGCTCGGCCAAACGCATGACGTGCGCTCGCCCGAATACCTGACCCTGTCGAAATCCATCGCCAACCTGATGCGGCTCTGGGGCGAAGCCTAGAGCGCGAAATGCTTCGAGAGTTTCAGGCCCTGGCCCTGATAGTTGGAGCCCTTGCCGCCATAGAGGCCCGACGGTTTTGCCGCCATCGGTTCGTAGATCAGCTTGGCCACCGGCTGGCCGTGCTCGAGGATGAAGGGCACATCGCGCGACCGCACTTCCAGAACCGCCCGGCTACCGCCCTTGTTCACCCCAAAGCCCGGATCGAAAAAGCCCGCATAATGGGCCCGGAACTCACCCAGCTCGGGCGCGATCGGCGCCATCTCGGCCGCTTCCATGGCGGCCACTTTCACCGTCTCGCGGCTGACGAGGATGTAGAAGTCTTCCGGGTTCAGCACGATACGGCCATGGCGCGGATAGACAGGCTCCCAGAACTGGTCTGCCTCATGGGCGCCAATCCCGCGCAAATCGACCACGCCGGAGTGCTGCTTGGCGCGATAGCCTGCTGGTTGGCTTTCAGGCGGCTCCAGATCAATCGAGACGACCCGTTCCTTCAGGGCGTCCGGACGCTTGCGCTTGAACCGCACCTGAGCCAGCCGGTCGCCCGGCCGCACCATGATCGGAAAGGTGCGCGGGCTCACTTCGAGATAGAGCGGCCCGGAATAGCCCATGGGCACATCATCAAAAGCCCTGCCCCGGTTCGTCACCAGCCGGGTGAACACATCGATGCGGCCCGTGGAGCTTTTCGGGTTGGCCCGCGCCGAAATGCCGGCCGGCAGGCGAAGATGCTCCTGCAGGGGCACAAGATAGACGCAGCCGGTTTCCAGAACAGCGCCTTTGTCGGTCAGGTCGATACGGTGCATGTGCACGCCCGGCTCCTGCAGCATCTCGGCCACGGTCCGGTCCTTGCCCGGCAGGAAGCTCGCGCGCAGGCGGTAGGCATCCTGCGCAAGGCGCAGGTCGAGGCTCGCAGGCTGCACCTGCCCCGCCTCCAGCGCCAGGTCGCTGCGGATCGCACCTTCGGCGACCAGCGCCTCGATTTCATGGTCGGGCAAAACGCCCGTTTCCTGCACCATCACTTGCACCCCTTGTGCTCTCAGGCATAAGACCCGGGACAGGAAAGACAAGGACTATACTACAATGGCAAACGGGTCAGACTCATCAGGCAAGGCCAGCTGGAAAGCAGCAACCAAAGCGGTGCGCGGCGGCCTGATGCGTTCAGAGCATGGCGAGATCTCCGAGGCGCTCTACCTGACGTCCGGCTATGCCTATGACAGCGCCGAACAGGCGATGGCCCGCATGAAGGGCGAAGAGCCGGGATTCGTCTATTCCCGCTATGGCAGCCCGACCTGCGAAATGCTGCAACAGCGCATCGCCCTGATTGAGAATGCGGAAACCTGCCGCGTCACTGCGAGCGGTATGGGCGCCATTTCCTCGGCGATTCTCGCGCCCCTCAAGTCGGGCGACCGCGTCGTTGCCGCGACAGCCCTGTTCGGCTCGTGCCGCTGGATCATTGCCAACCTGATGCCGAAATATGGCATCGAGACGGTTTTTGTTGATGGCGCAGACCTTGATGCCTGGGAACGGGAAATCGCCAAGGGCTGCCAGCTCGTGCTGATCGAAAGCCCGGCCAACCCGCTGCTAGATGGTGTCGACATCGAAGCCGTGTCGAAGCTTTGCAAGAAAGCGGGTGCCCTTCTTGTCGTGGACAACGTGTTCGCAACGCCCATCCTCCAGAAACCGTTGGAGCTCGGCGCCGATGTTGTCGTCTATTCCGGCACCAAGCACATGGACGGTCAGGGCCGCGTCATGCTCGGCGCCATCCTGACCAATTCCAAATATATGGAAGAAGTGTACGATCCGTACCTGCGCCATGTCGGCCCGGCGGCTGCGCCATTCAACGCGTGGGTTGTGCTCAAGGGCCTTGAAACCCTGAAATTGCGCGTCGATGCCCAAAGCGCCAGCGCGGCGCGTATCGCTGACGTTATTGCGGCCCATCCGAATGTCGCTGCCGTGCGCTACCCCCACCGCAAGGACCATCCGCACTACGAAGTCCACAAGCGCCAGATGACGAGCGGCGGCACGATGATCGCCCTGTCCGTCAAAGACGGCCAGGAAGCGGCATTCAAGTTCCTGAATTCATTGGAGCTTGTTGATATCTGCAACAACTTGGGCGACACCAAGTCCCTCGCCTGCCACCCGTCCAGCACGACACACCGCGCGCTGACCGACGAGGAGCAGGCCGCCATGGGCCTCGACCGCAGCTGGATCCGTTTCTCGGTCGGCCTTGAAGATCCCGACGATCTTGAAGCGGATGTTGTTAACGCTCTTAACAGTGTGTGAAGGAATTCAGATCAATTTCACATGATGGCCAGGCGACACGCTCCCCCGCTCTATGAACACATCACGCAAGGCGTGCGCATTCGCGTCCGCCCCAAGTTCATGCATGATGAATCCGAACCCTCGCGCGGCCGTTTCATGTGGTCGTACACGGTTGACGTGGAGAATGAGAGCGATCAGGCTTGGACCATCGTGCGGCGCCACTGGCAGATCGTCGATGCACAAGGCCGCATGCAGGCCGTCGATGGTGAAGGCGTGATCGGCCAGACGCCGACACTGCAACCCGGCGAACGTTTCAGCTACACGTCCGGCGCGCCGCTTGCCGCCCCATCCGGCATGATGAGCGGCACATATGACCTGCAGGATGAAAGCGGCTTCGAGATCGTCGCGACCATTCCGGTCTTCTCGCTCGACAGCCCTTATGACACGTCGCTGCCGAGCTAAGGCTGCGCAGGCACAGGCTCTGCCGGCAGGACCTCTCCCATATCAATGACGCGGAAATGCTTCGTCATCATTTCTGGCGAGAAGACGGCTGCCAGCTCATCCGCTTTCAACAGGCCGGACCACTCGGCCAGCTGCTCCGGCCCCGCCTCGGCAAACAGGACATTGGCCCCGGCCTGATCCCCGACAAAGGCGCCATAGGTCTGCAGGGCGCGCGCGATGATCTTGCCCGTCGGCGACAGGTCTGACTTTTCCACATTGAAATCCGGATCCAGCTGGAGGCGGGCGCCGAGCGGCAGGCCAGTCGTGCTGGGCGTAAAACCGCTGCGCTGCAGGCGCGCCGTGCTGGCAGGTCGCACAAAAACGTCCGAGCGAATGGTTGGACTGGCGATCATGAGCGCATGCGGGATGCGCCCGCTCTCTATTTCCTCGACACGGATCAAACCCGCCACCAGCGGAAATCCGGACGGCAATGCGCTGGCCGCTTCATTCGGCGTCTCCGCTTCATTCCATGCCGGATAAACGCCCTTGCCGCGCAAGCTGGAGACCACGCCAAAGCCGGTCATCCACTTGCCGTCATCGCTCTTGCTTGCCGTGTTCAAATCCCATTCGAGCGCGTGGGTCTTGTCGACGATTGCGATATAGCCAGCGCTTGGCTTCTGTATGGCCATATCATCCGGGATCGGAATCTCGCGCGGCATCTCGAATCCGCGACCGTACTCACCCGGATAATAATCATAGACGACCTGCGTCGGCGTGTTCGACATGTCGATATAATAAACCGGGATAGACCATTGATCGATATTGATAAAAAGGCTGCCCGCGCCAGCAAGCCCCTCCATCAATTCAGCCGATTCCGCGTCCGCCACGGCGTCGGCAGGGATCGGGGTGTTCCACGGACTATCATCGGTGAACGGACGCCAGGCGACAGGCGCCTCCGGCACTTCTTGTGCCGGGGGCGCTTTTGAACAGGCAGCCACGAGAGCCGCCATAGCGATCAACGTGTGAAGCCGTGCCATGTCTTATGCCTCGCCTGCCGTCTGTCTTCGCTGAAGATTCCGGGCGTCTACTTGCTCGGGTTGATGAGATATTTTTCGCCTGTGGCGCGGCGGTTATACGCCTCGATCACAGGCAGTTGCAGCGCCTCGGCCAGCGAGATTTCCGACGTGTAGTGGCTGGCGAAAGTGGTCTTCAGTTCCTTGCCAACACGGGCGCGCAGCTTGGCACGGCCTTCGGCGCCGACCTTCTGCAGGAATGGCGTCAGCAGGAAGCCGCCCACGCCCCACGCCATGCCAACGCCTGGCGGCAGTGTGGTCGGGCTCATGTCGAGACGGCCATAGATATAGACCTGCTTGTGTGTCGCCGAACCGTAGCGGCTGTATTCCTTGGCATTCATGTTCGCCGCCGCTTCCATCGCGACGAGGATCTGACCCGCAAGGCCGCCGCCGCCAATGGCATCGAAGCCGAGCGTTGCGCCGGTTGTGGCCAGCGCCTGGATCAGGTCGTTCATGAAGCCGAGCGAGGTGGAATTGACGACATGTTTCGCGCCGATATCGCGCAGGATTTTCTCCTGGGCATCGGAGCGGACAATGTTCACCAGATCAATGCCGTCAGCGATACAGATCTTGTTCAGCATCTGGCCGAGGTTCGAGGCTGCCGCCGTGTGCAGCAGGGCCTTGTGGCCTTCCATGCGCATAACTTCCGTCATCGCGAGCGATGTCAGCGGGTTGACGAAGCAAGAGGCGCCGTCGCGCGCGGTCGCGCCCTCAGGCAGTTCCATGCACTGCGCCACGTTGAGCGTGCGATATTGGGAATACATCTCGCCGCCGAGGCCGGCGACCGTCTTGCCGAGCAGGGCCTGCGCAGCGGGCGACGATCCCGCCGCCACAACCGTGCCGGCGCCTTCATTCCCAACAGGCATGGACTCATCCACACGCGGCGCCATGGCGCGCATGCCGGCAGCAGGCACTTTGGCCGTGACGACGGGGCGATCGGCCGTGCCGGAAGCTTTCGCGCTGCTCATGTCAGCGGCGCCGAGCAGCAGACCCAGGTCAGACGGGTTGATCGGTGTCGCTTCGACACGCACGATCACGTCGTCCGGGCCGGGCGCCGGAATGTCCACCTCGACCAATGAGAGCTCAAGCTCCCCGCCGGACTTTACGTGTGAACGAAGTTGCAGGCCCTTGGCCGGAACAGTGGACGCCATGTGTTTCTCCCTGATGTGTAGTCATGCGCAATTATTGCACATGCCTACACGCAGGAAGCGCGCCCGTCCAAGTCTTGTAATTTCGCAGGCCACGCCTAGGGCCCGCCGAAGCCCTAGAATTTGGTCTTCGGCTTCGCCTTGTAGCGGTTCGCAGGCGTCTGGGCGGCGGCCTTGTCGGCATAGGGGTTCTTGCCCTGCCGCACAAACAGGCGGATCGGCACGCCGTTCATGTCGAACGCCTCCCGCACACCATTGACGAGGTAGCGCTTGTACTGGTCCGGCATCTGCTCACCGCGCGAGGCGATCAGCACGAACGTCGGCGGACGCGCCTTCATCTGGGCCATGTAACGCGGCTTGATACGCTTGCCGTGCACCGATGGCGGCGGATGGCGCTCGACCGTATGGCGCAGCCAGCGGTTCAGGTCGCCGGTCTTCACCCGCGCCGTCCAGTTGGAATAGACGCTGACAACAGCCGGCATCAGCTTTTCAATATTCCGCCCTGTCAGGCCCGACAGGTACACGATCGGTGCCCCGCCGGCATTCGGCATCAGGCGGGCAGAGAGGTCGCGGATATGCTTCGCAGCTGCATCCGGGTCCTTCACCTTGTCCCATTTGGAAATGACCAGAACGATACCCCGGCCTTCGCGCAGCGCGAGGTCGGCAATCTGCAGGTCCTGCTTCTCCATCGCTTCGTCGGCGTCCATGACCAGCGCGACAATATCGGCATATTTCAGCGAGCGGATCGTCTCGCCGGTCGACATGCGCTCGAGCTTTTCCTGCACGCGCGACTTGCGGCGCAGGCCTGCTGTGTCGACGAGGCGGATGCGGCGGCCTTCCCATTCCCAGTCGATGGAGATGGAATCGCGCGTGATGCCTGCTTCCGGACCTGTCAGAAGCCGGTCTGATTGCAGTAGCTGGTTGATCAGGGTCGACTTGCCCGCATTGGGCCGTCCGACAATGGCCAGCTTGATCGGCTTGTCAGGGCGCACGGGCTCCTGCTCGATATCGACATCTGCTTCTTCGATCGCGGCAACGAGATCATCGTCGGACAGTGACATGTCATCAATGTCGATATGCGCCAGCTTCTCGAGAATATCCTCGCCGCCGAAGCGCGTATAATCAGGTTCGGCCTCTTCCAGCGCGCGCTCGAAGGCTTCCTCGCCGATCGCCTGCCGGATCGCCTCATAGAGGTCAGCCATGCCCTCGCCATGCTCGGCCGAGAGGCCCACAGGCTCACCAAAGCCAAGCTCCCAGGCCTCGTTCAGGCCATCGCGTCCGGCTTTGCCCTCGGCCTTGTTCGCCGCCAGCACGACCGGGATGTTGGCCTTGCGCAGCAGCTGGGCAAAGCTCTGGTCCTCAATCGTGACGCCAACGCGCGCATCAATCAGGAAAAGCGCCACTTCGGCTTCGGCAATCGCCGCTTCAGTCTGCTCGCGCATGCGCGACTGCAGGCTGTCATCATGGACATTTTCATAGCCGGCCGTGTCGACCAGGATCAGTGGCAGCGACGCAAGGCGCCCTTCGGCCTGCTTGCGGTCACGCGTAACGCCCGGCTGGTCATCGACCAGCGCGATTTTCTTGCCGGCAAGCCGGTTGAATAGCGTCGATTTTCCGACATTCGGACGCCCGAGAATGGCGAGTTTCAGCGGCATAAGCCTGCCCGTTCACTAGTTACGGGCGGGCTTTGGGGGCCGTGCGCCCTATTGGATGGCGATCAGCTTGGCCTCATCTGTGAGGATAAGCAATTTGTCCTGTACGGCGATAGGTTCGAGATAAGCGGTCGACCCCAGCTTGACAGAGTCGGTCTGCTGCCCGGTTTGGGGCGAAAAGGCAAGCAGTTCTCCCAGCGACGATACGACCAGGATGCGTCCAGAGGCAATCATGGGCCCGGCATAGCTGATCCGGCCCTTCTTCTTTTTCTCTTTTTTGAACTTGCGCAGCGGGGTCACCCAATAGGCTTCACCATTGGCCGGATTGATCGCCGAGAGCGTATCATCGACGCCGATAATGAACATGAACCCGCCCGCGAGCGCCGGGGCTTGCGTCGAACCGGTCGGAATTGACCAGATCCGCGTGCCGCTCCGGCCGTCAATGGCGACCGTCACGCCCGACTGGCTGGACGCGAAGACGAGCCCGCCCGAGAGGACCGGACGCGAGCCGATATCATTGATCTCGGAAATCGGGGTGAACCGGCCGGCCTGCGAGATCGCATCCGTCCAGAGGCGGCGACCGTTCGAGGCGAGATAGGCAATGATCTCGCCCGAAGAATAAGGCGCGATGAGGAAGTCTTCGATGGCCGCAGGGCTGGAGCTGCCGAGCACGCGGGCCGATTCAGAAATCGCCTGGTCGCTCCACTCGGTTTCGCCATTGGCCAGCGACAGCGCAAAGATCTCGTTATTGTTGGAGGCGACAAAGATTCGGCCATCCTTGATGGTCGGCGCGCCCGTCATCGGTGCGCCCATCTCGTGTTTCCATTTTTCAGTACCGGAGGCTGCGTCCAGCGCCGAAACGAAGCCGTAGCCGCTGGCCACGATCAGCGTATCGCCCGTAACGGCGAGACCGCCGCCGAGCGCCTGCTTGTCGCGCTTGGTGAGGCCTTTCAGCTTTTTCTTCCAGACCTGCTTGCCGTTCGAGAGGTTCGTCGCGACCACGGTCTGGTCTGCGTCCATCGTGAACACGGTGGTTTCATTGGTCACCGGCGGCGTCGTGATGGCTGATTTCTTGCCCGACTTGGCGCCGACATCCGCTTTCCAGGCAATTTTCAGATCTGCACCGGCAGAGACATTGCCGACCACTTTCGTGGCATTGGCGCCCGCCTCGGTCCAGGCCGTGATGACCTGCGGCTCGGGCAGTTCGATGGTGACGTCTGCCAGTTCCGGGTTCGGCTTGATGGCCTCATCCGCCAGGATCATTGTGATCCGGCCGGCCTTGTCCTCGGCCGACTTTTCCTTGGCCTTGTTGTTGCCGAAGCTCGGTAAGCTGCTGCACGAAGCAATCGACAGCGTAGCGCCGAGGGCAATGGCGGCAGCTAGGTTACGCGATGAGCTCATTGGCCAGTCTCCTCAGACTCTGCAGGGGCGGGCGCGGGAGCCGGCGCTTCGGTTACTATATCGGTTGATTCATGGGCCGCTTCGGTTGCAGCTGCGGGCGTCTCGACCGCCGCAGGAATGGCGGCCAGTGCGAGTTCGGCACGGCGCTTGACGCCTTCCGGGGCGGCCGCATCGTAGCGCAACCGGTTGAATTCGGTACGGGCGCGGGCATTGTCACCCGTCGCGAAGGCCTTGGCGGCCACCAGTTCACGGGCAAGTGCGCCGAGCGGGCCTTCGTCATCGACGAGGCTGCCCAGCGTGGCTTCCAGCTCGACCATGGATTGGCCGTCAGCCAGGAAATAGGCCTTCTTCAGAAGGGCGAGGCGCTCATAAGGGCCGCCCTCGACCGAGCCGATCGCGGCCAGCGCATCGGCTGCGCCCTTGGCGTCGCCGCCGCCTTCATAGAGTGTCTGTGCGAGATAGTTCGCAGCCAGCGGCGCCAGCTTGCTGCCGCCATCGGCCAGGTCCGAAAACGCCGACTGGGCGGCGACATAGGAGCCGTTGTGCAGCTCGGACAGGCCCTTTTCCAGCTCCAGGGCGCGTGCGGCACGCGCCGCCTGGGTGCGCGGGACGAGCACAAACTCGTTCACGGCCACGGCCGCCAGGACCAGACCAAAGGCGCCATAGACGAAATACTGGTAGCGACTCCACCAGCCTTCCAGTTTATCCTGTCGAAGGCTTTCGTCGACTTCTCCGAAAATATCGCTCAATTCAGTCGCTCCGGTGGGTTTGGTGACTCGGTCAGGAACCTAGACGCGCTGTGGACAGGCTGCAACGTGTCAGCGCTGTTCGGGGTCAGGTTTTCGCAGGGCATAGGTTTCGGCCTCTCCGGGAAAGCGGCGCGTGCGCACATCGTCGGCATAGGCGGCTGCCGCTTCGCCGATGGTCTTGCTGAGATCGGCATAGCGGCGCACGAATTTGGGCGTCCAGTCAAACAGGCCCAGCATGTCATGCGTGACCAGCACCTGCCCGTCGCAGGCCGCTGATGCGCCAATCCCGACGGTCGGGCAGCTCACCTCGGCGGTAATCTCGGCAGCGAGGTCTTCGGCGACCCCCTCGATCACGATGGCGAAGGCGCCGGCATCAGCCGTGGCGCGGGCTTCGGCAATCACCCGGTCGCGCTCGGCATTGGTGCGGCCCTTGGCGCGGAAACCGCCGTCCACATTGACCGCCTGAGGGCGCAGGCCGATATGGCCCATCACCGGCACGCCGCGCTCGACGAGGTGGGCGATCTGCCCGGCAGCATAGGTGCCGCTCTCGATCTTGATGGCCTGGCAGCCGGTTTCCTTCATGATGCGCGCCGCGTTCAGGAAGGCGTCGTCATTGTTCGTCTCGTATGACCCGAACGGCATGTCGACCACGACCAGCGCCTCGGTCGATCCCCGCATCACGGCCTGGCCGTGCAGGATCATCATTTCCATCGTCACGCCGACAGTGGATGGCAGGCCATGAACGACCATGCCCACACTATCGCCCACGAGAAGCAGGTCGGCATGCGGGTCCAGGAGGCTGGCCATGGGCGCATCATAGGCCGTCAGGCAGACAATTGGCGTCTTTCCCTTGGCGGCAGCGATGTCCTTGACGGTCTTGCGGCGGGTCTGTGTTTGTTTCGACATGGGCCGCGACTTAGCCTGACCGCGGCCTGCGGGCAAGACAAGTCGATTGGCGGGGGGTCTGCTCAGGCCTTTACAGGTTCCGGCCCAAAACGGTTGGTTCGCGGGGTCCCCGGCTGGCAGGCAAGGTAAATATTGTAGAGCGGGATCAGCACCATGAGGCCGCTCAGGTCGATATCGTGCATCCGCCGAATGGCAATGCCGATGCCCGGCAGCAGCAGGACGAGGCTGATGAGCAGGCTCAGAAGGCTGAAAATCGCGCCCAGATACGGGATCGCAGACAGGATGTTCAGCACGATCGAGATCATGAAGGCGATCGACACATAATGCCAGAATTCCCGCCGACTGGTCCGGCCCGCAAAGGCCGCAAAGCGGTTCATTACATTGTCGAGAAACACGGCAAGGGCGTAGTTGAAGTCATAATTCATGGGTCACACTCCTGCTGGGCTTTACGTGAATAGGGAACCAAACCCGCCAAACAGGCGGGCTCAGCCGGAATTATCCAACAATCGGCACGCCGATCAGTATCTGGTGGAGCCAGAGCACGAAGGCCACGTAGACGCTTGCCCCGATCAACACCGACCCGACATCCGCCAGCACGGAAGACGGCGCATCCTTTGCCGGGCCAAGGTCGCCGCGCTTCTTCACGGCAATCCGGTCAATCACCGCATAGGCGAGGAAAACAGTGAACAGGATCACCGAGTTCAGCTCACCATTCGCCAGCAGGTGCCCGACGGCCCAGAGCTTCACGGCCACGAGCATGGGGTGCTTCGCCGCCTTCTTGATCGCCCCGGTCGGCAATTGGGAAGCCACCAGCAAGATCAGCGCCGGCAGCATCAGCAGCATGTTCACATGCTTGCCCCAGCTCGGCGGCGTATACAGGACACCCGCTCCGCGCGTGGCGCCATATCCGTAGCAGATCAGCACGAAACCGATGATCGAGACGAGGCTGTAGAGGCCCATATAGGCCGGATAGCCGAGCTTGACCTTGATATCCTTGCCCGGTTCCCGCGACCTGAAAGTCGTGAACAGGTGCGCCCCGAAAAAGATGACCAGACCGAGTATCAGATACAGCATGCGTGCGCCCTCCCAAGGCTTTCCACGAGCCTAGTCCGAATTGCGCGTTTGAGGAAGCCAAACGGCAAACCGGCCGGCAGGACACTTATCCGCTCCTCGTCGGAAGAATGGCCAAGCTCCCGCTACAGAATGATCAGCAACCGTGCTAGCTTTCTGAAAGGGACCCGGACGACCGGGCGTGGGAGGGACAAATGACACTATCTGTTATCAGCGCCGGATTCGGCCGCACCGGCACAATGTCGCTCAAGCTTGCGCTTGAAGAACTGGGCCTTGGCCCGTGCCATCACATGATCGAAGTCATCCATAATGGCGAGGCACAGGTCCCGCTCTGGAACGCTGCGCTGGCCGGCAAGCCCGACTATGCGGCGATCTATGACGGCTACAAATCGGCTGTGGACTGGCCAAGCGCCGCGTTCTGGAAGGAACTCTCCGACGCCTATCCGGAGGCCCAAATCATCCTCTCGTCGCGCTCAGCCGAGAGCTGGTATGCCAGCATCTCCGAGACCATCCTCGCAACGGTCTGGGCGCCCGAGACATGGCCGCCCCAAGCCACCGAATGGTTCACAATGGTCAGCAAGGTGCTGGAGCGCAGCTTCGGCGATGCCCGGGACAAGGACGATCTCATCGCCACCTTCCACGCGCATGAAGCAAACGTGAAAGCCACCATACCACCGGAGCGCCTGCTCGTTCACTCCGCCAAGGACGGCTGGGGCCCGCTCTGCGCCTTTCTGGAAGTGCCCGTTCCGCTCACGCCCTATCCGCGCACCAACAGCAAGGAAGAATTCTTCCAGCACATGAAGGACGCGGACGGGATGTAACCGTCGGGCCTGCTAGTAGCTCTTCGGCAGGCCCAGCACGCGCTCGGCGATGAAGTTGAGGATCATCTCACGGCTGACAGGGGCGATGCGGGCCAGCATGGCTTCGCGCATCATGCGCTCGACATGGTATTCCTTGGCATAGCCCATGCCGCCATGCGTCAGGACAGCCGTTTCGCAGGCCGTGAAGCCCGCTTCGGTGCCGAGATATTTCGCAGCGTTCGCTTCAGCGCCGCAATCCTCGCCTGCGTCGTAAAGCGAGGCGGCCTTGTAAGCCATCAGCTCCGCTGCCGAGAGCTCGGCCCAACTGCGTGCCAGCGGATGCTGGATGCCCTGGTTCTGGCCAATCGGCCGACCGAACACGACCCGCTCCTGCGCATAGCGCGCGGCGCGCTCCAGCGCGGCAAAGCCAAGGCCAACACTCTCCACGGCAAACAGCACACGTTCAGGGTTCAGGCCCTGCAGCAGGTATTTGAAGCCCGCGCCTTCCTCACCAATGAGGTGCTCTTTGGGCACTTCCAGCCCGTCAATGAACAGCGTGTTGCACTCAACCGCCTTGCGGCCCATTTTCGGGATCGGGTTGGCCTCGATCTTGTTCCGGTTCAGGTCCGTATAGAACAGCGACAGGCCAAGATGCGGCTTGGCGCACTGGTCCTTCGGCGTGGTGCGCGCGATGATCAGGATCTTGTCGGCGCGCTGCGCGCCCGTGGTCCATATCTTACGGCCATTGATCACATAGCCATTGTTCGTGCGCTCCGCCTTGGTCTCCAGCGAAGATGTGTCGAGACCGGAGTTTGGCTCGGTCACGGCAAAGCACATCTTCTCCTTGCCCGAGATGATCTTCGGCAGGTTTTCCTGCTTCTGTTCCTCTGTGCCGAATTTCTCCAGCGGCTTTGGCCCGAAAATATTGAGGTGGATCGCCGACGCGCCGGAATAGCCTGCGCCAGAGCGCGTCACCGTCTGCATCATCAGCGCCGCTTCAGTCAGACCGAGACCTGCGCCGCCATATTCCTCGGGGAATGCAATGCCGAGCCAGCCACCTTTGGCCATGGCATCACAGAACTCTTCCGGCCATTTGCCGGTCTCGTCTGTCTTGCCCCAGTAATCGTCATCGAAGGGGGCGATCGTCTTGGCGACAGCATCCTTGATGGCCATCTGGTCTTCGCTCATGGGGGCGATCTGGTGCATGCGGTTCCTCCTGCTTGGAAGGAGACTTAGGCGCGGCAGGGCTGCCCGTCCAGCATGGCCCCGGCGTCAGGCGGTCGCAGCCGCAAAACGGGCGGGGCTGAATGCCGATGCCAGTTCGCTGGTTTTTCCGTCCAGCATCACATCCGCCATGATCTTCGCGGTTACCGGCGCGAGCAATATCCCGTTTCGGTAATGGCCAGACGCCACGAACAGACCCTCGGCCCGGGTGCGTCCGATCAGCGGCGCGTGATCCAGCGTGCCCGGCCGTACACCGGCCCATGTCTCCAGTTCAGGCGCATGGGCTATCGCCGGGCAAAGCCGCGCCGCTTCTGCGCGCAGGCCAGCTATCGTGTCGGCGTCGGGTTCAAGCGTTGCCCTACCAGGTTCCATTGTGGCCCCGATGATCACCCTGTCCGGTTTGGGCGCAATATAGATGCTGCCGCAACGCACCGTCATGGTCGGCAGGCCTTGCTCGCGCGAAACCGACAACATCTGCCCGCCATAGCAATCGATCTCGTCGAGCGACGTATCCCAGTTCACGAGGCTGAATTCCTCGCCATGCTGGCGCACCTTGATCGCCGCCGTGTTCCAGCCAGCCGCTGCGAGGATCATGTCATGCCCTTCGATGCAGAGGCGCCCGTCACGGTCTTCCAGTGGCGCCGGAACGGTCACAAAACGGACCGCCTCATGCTCACCAAGGGCCGCGATCAGGGCCGCAACAATCGCCCGATTGTCCACCTGCCCGTCCGTTGGCAGCATCAGCGCGCCGTGCACGCCGCGCGAAACGGCGGGTTCAATATCCCACACGGCTTCGGGCAGCAGCATGTCGCTTTCCACGCCATGACGCGTCAGGGCGGCGGAAAGCCGGTGCAGGCCCGCTGCCTCGGCCCCGTCAAAGGCCAGCGCCAGCGATGGACCGGGCGAAAAGCCGAGGTCGCGCCCGGATGCCTGGCTGACAGAGGCCGCAAAGCCGGGCCAGAGGGTGGCGCTTTTCATGCAGAGATCGAACAGGCGCGGATGGGCACCTTCTTCTGCAGCGGCTTCAAAAGCGGGGGCCAGCATGCCTGCGGCGGCCCAGCTCGCGCCACGCCCGGGTGTTTGCGTATCATAGAGGGTCACGCGCGCGCCGCGCTGCACCAGTTCCCAGGCACAGGCGAGGCCAATAATACCGGCGCCAAGAATGGCGACACGCGCAGAACGGGGGTACGGGCTCATCCCGGCGTCTCTAGGCGACTTGGCCGTGAAGCGAAACGCTTAGGCGGCGGAGGCCTGCATTTTTTGCTCTTCCCAGAAGTTCATGAAGGCATCTGCCCATGTCCTGTCCTGGAAGATGAGTTTCTTGCTGATGCGTCCATTCGGCTTGAAAGCCGTATGCACCATCATGTCCGGGGCATCCCCACCCGCGGAATTGTCGTTGGAACTCAGCATGTCGACAAAGAAATCGACAGCCATTTCCCATAGTGCCTGTTCCTCTGGCGTCCCCAGATCCAGGTCCAATACGATGTCATTCATGTCCCACCACCCCTGTTATTCTGACCGGAGTTAATCTCTCGTTTACCGAAGAAACCGGCATGCGCAGAGTCATTTCGGTAAAAAAACCATTTCCTGGACGGTGCTGTGCAAGATTCGGGCAAAACGTCGCTACCCTCACTTGTTGCGATCCATTCTCAATTATGTTTGATAGGCCACAGCCAGACAAGGATCGTTCCATCTCATGAAGTTTCCCGTTCTATTCACCGCTATCGCTTTGTTCGCGGTCGCTTGCGGCAAACCGGCTGAACCTGCGGCAACGAATGCTGAACCCGTTGCCGCGCCTGCGGTTCCCAGCGCTGGCGTCCTGAATGTGTATTCGGCCCGGCACTATGATTCCGACAAGGTGATGTACGATATGTTCGAGAAGGAAACCGGCATCCATGTCCGTTTCCGCGAGTCCGGCGCGCCTGAATTGATCGAAACCATGAAAGCCGAAGGCGACAAAAGCCCGGCAGACGTGATCATTTCCTCCGATGTGGGCACACTCTACCGCTTCCAGGCTGGCGGCTTCACGCAAGGCGTTCGTTCCGAGACACTGGAAAACCTGATCCCGCCGCACTTCCGCGAACCTGATGGCAACTGGTTCGGCCTTGCCCGCCGCGCCCGTATCATCGTGTATGATCCGACACGCCTGAAACCCGAAGACGTGGCCCATTATCAGGACCTGGCTGACGGCAAGCTGCAGGGCGAAATCTGCATGCGCTCCAGCTCTAACGTCTACAATCTGTCGCTGATGGGCGAATTCATCGGTCGCTGGGGCTCTGACAAGGCCGCTGAATGGGCCCGCAATGTTGTCGCCAACTTCGCCCGTCCACCTCAGGGCGGTGACACGACCCAGATCGAGTCCATCGCGGCGGGTGAATGCTCTGCCGCCCTGATCAACCATTATTACTGGGTGCGCATGGCGACCGGCACAGACGCCGAGAAAGCCGTCACGGCGAAGACCGCGCTATCCTTTCCGGAGCAGGACGGCGTCGGCACGCACATCAACGTATCCGGCGCTGCCGTCGCTGCACATGCGCCCAACAAGGAGAACGCCATCCGCTTCATCGAATGGCTGACCACCGCAGAGGGCCAGCAGATGCTGACCAGCGCCACCAAGGAATTCCCGATGGTCGTCGGCATGCCGCTGCCCGCTGGGCTTGAACAGCTTCCCGATTTCAAGCCGAGCGAATTCCCGCTGCAGGAACTTGGCGAGCATCAGGCCGAGGCGCAGGAAATCTACGACCGGGCCGGCTGGAACTGAAACACTTGGCCCGCGTCGCTCCCTTCCGAAACCTTGCCATTCGCGCAAGTGACGGGCCCGCCTTTCTGGCGGGCCTTGTCATTGCGGTGCCAGTCGCCGCCACGCTTGTGGCCGGTCTGGTCTTTGGTGGCGGCGACGCGTGGGACCACATTCGTACCACTCTCCTGACGGGCTACCTGCTCGGCACAATCGGCACGCTCGCGCTGACCGGCCTGTTCATTCTCGCCTTCGCCGTTCCGGCGGCATGGCTCGTGACCATGTACCGCTTTCCGGGCCGGGCCGTATTCGAGTGGCTGCTGATCCTGCCCCTCGCCGCGCCGGGCTATGTGCTGGCCTATGCCTATGGCGATCTTATGGGCGTTGGTGGGCCGATCCAGGCTGCCCTGCGCACGGCGACCGGATGGCGCGCCCGCGACTATTGGTTCCCTGACATCCACTCCCTGCCCGGTCTCGCCTTCGTGCTGGCGCTGACGCTCTATCCTTACGTCTACCTCACAGCCCGCGCGGCCTTCATCTCTCAGTCCGTCTGCTCGCTGGAAGCGGCGCGCAGCCTTGGCGCCAGCGCTGCCCGCAGTTTCTGGCGCGTCGCCCTGCCCGCCGCACGCCCGGCGATCGCGGCCGGCCTGTCGCTGTCGCTGATGGAAGCCGCCGCCGACTATGGCGCCGCTGAATATCTCGGCGTGCCGACGCTGACCTATGGCATCGTGCGGGCGTGGACGAGCTTCGGCGAACCGGCGACCGCTGCCCGTCTCGCGCTCGTCCTGCTATCGCTGGTGCTGAGCCTTGTCCTGTTCGAGCGCTGGAGCCGGGGCCGCCGGGGTAGCGAGCAGAATTCCCGCCGCTGGCGCGCCGTCGCCCGTGCACCGCTCACGCCGCTCGCTGCTGCCGGGGCCACCGCGCTCTGCGTCGCCATCTTCCTGATTTCCTTTGGCCTGCCCGTCGGCCGCCTCGTCTGGCGCAGCCTGGAGACAAGCGAAACGCTCGCCCCGATCGGGCCTGCACTGAAGAACACATTGATCCTCGCAGGCGCAGGCGCCGCACTCGCCTTCGTGCTGGCGCTTGTGATCGCTCTCTCCCAGCGCGCCGCAGGGCTGCTGCCGCGCTTTGCCCGGCTGGCGGCTTCGTCGGGCTATGCCATCCCGGGCGCCGTGCTTGCGATGGGCGCGCTTGTCGTTCTCGGCCTGCTGCCGTTCACATTGACCGGCGCTTCGGCCCTGATTGCACTGGCATGGGTCTATGCCAGCCGCTTCACCGCTGCCGGGGCCGAGCCGATGGTCGCCGCCCTCGCCCGCGCGCCCGCCTCGCTCAGCCAGGCCGCAAGCAGCCTTGGCGCGTCGCCCCTGCGCCGGGCCCGCGAGGTTGACCTGCCCATTGCGCTCTCAGGTGCAACAGCCGGCGCTCTCATCCTGTTCGTGGAATCCCTCAAGGAACTTCCCGCCACCCTGATGCTGCGCCCCTTCAACTGGGACACGCTGGCCGTGCGCGCCAACGCCTATGCGACCGATGAGCGCCTGGCCGCCGCCGCACTGCCAGCCCTGCTGATCACACTTGCCGGACTTGTGCCGGTCATTTTCTTGTCCTGGCGCCTCTCCCGCGCGCGCCCCGGAGCCCCTGAATGAATTCCGCCCCGACCTCCCTTTCGGCGCATGGTGTCAGCCGCGTCTATGATGGCATTGCCGTCGTATCCGGCGTGTCGCTGGACCTGCAGCCCGGCGCCATTACGGCCTTGCTCGGGGGTTCGGGCGCCGGCAAGTCCACCCTGCTGCGCCTGCTTGCGGGTCTTGAGCCCGTCGATACCGGCAAGGTCTGTCTCGGGGATGTCACGCTCTCGGAACCCGGCCACACGCTGGCGCCCGAGAAGCGCCGCATCGGCCTGATCTTCCAGGATTTCGCCCTATTCCCGCACCTGACAGCCTTGCAGAATGTCGGCTTTGGCCTCGCCAGCCTGCCGAAAGACGAAGCCCGCGCCATCGCCGCGCAATGGCTCTCCCGTCTCGGTCTCGGTGCCCGCAGCGGTGCCTATCCGCACGAACTTTCCGGCGGCGAACAGCAGCGTGTCGCCATTGCCCGCGCCCTCGCCCCGCGCCCGGCAGCAATCCTGATGGACGAGCCTTTCTCTGGCCTTGACCCTTCGCTGCGCGGAACGGTTCGCGAAGAAGCACTCGATGCCATTCGCGCCGCGGGCGTGCCTGCGCTGCTGGTCACCCATGACCCCGCCGAAGCGCTCGAAAGCGCCGATCATATCGCGATCATGAAGGCGGGCCGCATCCTGCAACAGGGCAAGGCCGCCGATGTCTATCTGAAGCCACAAGGCGCCGACATTGCTGCAGCGCTGGGCCCCGTGAACCGTATTGCAGCCCATGACTTGCCTTCAGGCCTGCTGAAACAGCCAATCGCCCCGGATGCCATTGTCGTCATCCGGCCGGAGGGCATCATCCCTGATGCGACGTCTCCTGTAGGCGCCACTGTTGTTTCCAGCCGCATCACCGGACCGTTGGCGCGCCTCGTGCTGCGTATGGGCGACATGGAGGTCACTTCCCTTGTGCCGCGCGCCCTGTCGCTCGAGGCCGGGACAGAGACAGGCATTCAGCTGGATCCGGAACTTTCGTTCATCTTCCCCTCAGGTGATTCCTGACAATTCTGTTATGGATGTGCCAGACCTCTCGCCAATTCTGGCGTAGCTGCTTAGGCTTGACGTGTCTGGTTCGACCAAGAGGAGACGCCTGATATGGCGCGACAATCCCTGCGTCTTGCTGCTACGGCCCTGGCCGCTGCCGCCTTTGCCTTCACCGCATCGGCGCAGAGCCTTATCCGTGACGCCGAAATCGAGGAAACCCTGCGCGAGTGGACCGACCCGATCCTGACCGTCGCGGGCCTCAACCCCAGTGATGTCGGCTTCTACATCATCAATGATCCCAGCCTGAACGCCTTCGTGGCGAACGGCCAGAACATCCATATCCATACCGGCCTCATCATCGCTGCCGACTCGCCTGACGAGATCAAGGGCGTGATCGCGCACGAGACCTGCCACATCGCCTGTGGCCACAGCGTCAGCCGCCAGCGCGCCGCCGAAATCGCCTCTCGTCCGGCCCTCTTGTCGATCGGTCTCGGGCTTCTCGCTATTGCAGCGGGCGAAGGCGGCGCCGGCGCGGCCCTCATCGGCAGCTCGCAGCAGTTCGCGGCGCTGAACTTCTTCGTGCATACGCGCGCCGAGGAATCCATGGCCGATGCCGCCGCCGTGGAATACCTGTCGCAGCTTCATGAATCGACCGGCGGGATCGTCCGCTTTTTTGACAAGTTCCGTTATCAGGAAGTGCTCTCAAGCGCCCGCCGCTATCCCTATTTCCGCTCCCACCCGCTGGCCTCGGATCGTATCCGCGCCGTGCGCCAGCTGGCCGAGCAGTCCGGCCTCATGAACGAACCGCCAACGGAGCGCGAGAAATACCAATACGACATGATGCGGGCCAAGCTGATCGGCTTCCTCGACACCCCGAACAAGGTCAAGAACGAATATCCCGCGAGCGATGACGGCGAACCGGCGCACTATGCCCGCTCCATCGCGGCGCTTCAGGTGTCCGACATCGATGTCGCACTGAAAGAGATCGACATCCTGCTCGAGCGCGAGCCCGACAACCCGTATTTCCACGAGCTGAAAGGCCAGATCCTGTTCGAGAGCGGACGCACGGCCGAATCTGTCGCCCCGCACAAGCGGTCACTCGAACTGAAACCCGGCCAGCCTCTCCTGCTGATCAACTATGCACGGTCCCTGAATGCCCGCGATGAGCCGGGTGATGTCGAGGCGGCCGAAGCGGCGCTGCGCGATGCCCTTATCGCCGAACCGGATAACGCATTCGCCTGGACCCAGTTGGCCGTGACACTGGAGAAACAGGGCCACCGCCCCGAGGCGCAGCTGGCCACGGCCGAGTCTGCCTATGCCATCGGCGACATTGTGCGGGCCAATTCCTTTGCCCACCGCGCGGCCGACCAGCTGGAGCGTGGCACGCCGGACTTCCGCCGGGCAGACGACATCCTGCTGATCACCGATCCCAACAATCCGGACAATCGCGATTTCTACAATCGCGCCAACCGGGGCCCGCGCCTGTCCCTCCAGACCAGCGGACGCGACATGCCGTTCGGCAATTTCGCAACCGACATCACAACCGGCCAGCGCTGATCAACTTTATGTCAGCAGCGATGGACGCTGGCCGCACTGACCGTATACATGACGGTTAGCGACGACATTGTATCCGAATACTGAAAAGGCCCATCCCATGATACGCAAACTGTTCACTGCAGCGGCGATGACCGCCATTGCCCTGACCCCAGCCTGCGCGCAGGGCAAGCCCACCAGCCAAATGAGCAAGGCCGATATCGAAGAGATCGTGCACGAATATATCGTGGCGCACCCTGAAGTCATCGAAGACGCGCTCGTGGCCCTTGGCGAGAAACAGCGCGCCGATGCGGCAGCCGAACAGCAAGCTGCGATTTCGAGCCAGAAAGACAAGCTCTACAATCTCGCCAGCGACCATTCGATCGGCCCGGCCGATGCCAAAGTGACCGTGGTCGAGTTCTTTGACTATCGCTGCGGCTATTGCAAACGCTCGGTCGAAACGGTGCAGGGCATGCCCACAGCCTATGACGGCAAAGTGCGGATCGTGTTCAAGGAACTGCCAATCTTCGGCGGCATCAGCGAGACCGCAGCCCTTGCCGCGCTCGCGGCTGGCAAGCAGGACAAGTACAACCAGATGCATGTCGCCCTGATGGAACTGAAGTCGAATGACGACCTCACCGACAAGCGCATCGATACAATCGCCGAGTCGCTCAGCATCGACGTGAAGAAGATGCGCGCCGACATGAAGTCGATGGAAATCCAGAAGCAGCTGGCGGACATGAAAGACCTGGGCCGCAAGCTCAATGTCGGTGGAACGCCGGGGTTCTTTGTGGGTGACACCCATATCGAAGGCGCCGACATGGCCAAGCTGGATGCCGCCATCAAGGCCGAGCTGGAAAGCTAGTCCTCCGGCGTCACATCGCCTCGCAGTGACTTAATCTCGCCCCGGCGCTTCTTGGCCTTGATGCGCCGGCGCACGCTGCCCGCTGTTGGGCGCGTGGCAATCCGCCGCTTCGGGCGGATGGAAGCCTTCTGAATCATCTGCGCGAGACGCTTTCGGGCGGCTTCCCTGTTCATTGGCTGGCTGCGGTGTTCGCTGGCCTCGACAATGATGCGGCCATCATTCGTCATCCGGCTGCCATAGAGCTTGGCGAACCTCGCCTTGATCTCTGCGGGAATGGACGACGCCTCCACAACCCATGTCAGCTGTACGGCAGACGACACCTTGTTGACGTTCTGGCCGCCCGGGCCCGAGGCGCGCACGAAGGCTTCGCTCAGCTCCCAGGCCGGAACCGTCAACTCGCCTGATACGCGAAGATCGCCAAAATCTGCCATGGGCGGTTCCTTAACATGGTGTTCAGGCACAGTTCAGCCCGAAAGGCTTAATTCTTGCTTCAAGGTCGCACAGGTGTGCGGCAACTTATCGGTTGTTCCGGCATTGATCAGGACGGCCGACTATAGGAGGCACGAGTGCCATGAAACTGTTCAAGAATATTTCCCGTCTTGTAGCGGCGACTGCAACGGTAGGCTTGTTGATGGCCCCTATGGCCAGCGCCGACCAGGGCCGTCGCGGCCATGATGACCGCGGAGGCCACTATTCCGGTAAGAATGATTATCGTGGCCACGACCGGCGCGATGGCCGCCGTGACGACAGGCGTGATCATCGCCGCGATGACCGCCGCGACTACCGCCATGACAATCGCGGAAACAACTATAACAACCACTACAGCGGTCCACGCTATTACGGTCGGGCACCGGCACGGGTCTATTACGCCCCGCCGCGCTACTACGCCCCGCCGCCGCGCTACGTCCCGCGCTATGCAGTCGGTGGCTATTACCACCCGCATCCACAGACCGTGTATATCCGCGACTATACCCAATACGGCCTCTATGACCCGCCACGTGGTTACTATTGGGCCCGGGATTATGACCGCGGCGATGCGATTCTCGCCTCTGTGGCGACCGGCGCCATTATCGGTCTCGCGATTGGTGTGATTGCCACCAACTAGCTAAGTGCCTGAAATTTCATCACTTGATTCACGCCCGGACATTGCGTCCGGGCGTTTTTTTGTTTCAACCAAAAAGTTCACGCAAAAAGCGCGTTCTTGACTTGGTGTTGGCGCAAATCATGCTTAACTTCGTCCTGTTCTGGATGGTCCGGGACAAAGTCCGTGCAAGCAGCACGTTTGAAAGGAGGTGATCCATGTCGAGTGAGAAACCAGGTGAGGCCGTTGGGTCTGTGTCCTATGGTGTCTGGCTGGAGCAGCCTCCAATCAACACCTAGAGATGCGGTAGGGCCGCTGTAACGCCGCCCGGACCTGACTAGCCCCATGGGCTCACGGAAGCCGCCCCTCGACAGGGCGGCTTCTTTGATTCTGGGGCCTGAAGGACGCGGGTTACCTTGCCGCCGAAACAGGGCTATCTCCCGTGCAAAGACACTTTCAGGAGAGATGACGATGACGGCGCTGACGCATGCAAAATCCGGCTGGACCATCGGCACCGGCAAACCGCTGGCAGTCATTGCCGGTCTCAATGTTCTCGAGAGCAAGGAACTGGCGCTGACAGTCGGTGCCGAGCTGAAGGCCATCTGCGCCGACCTCGGCCTGCCCTATGTCTTCAAGGCGAGCTTCGACAAGGCCAACCGCTCTTCGATCCATTCCTATCGCGGCCCCGGCCTTGAGGAAGGCCTGAAGATCCTGAAAGCCGTCAAGGCCGAGCTGAACGTGCCGATCTGTACAGATCTTCACACTGCCGAACAGGCTGAGCCTGTCGCCGCCATTGCCGATATCGTCCAGATCCCGGCCTTCCTCTGCCGCCAGACTGACCTTGTGGTCGCCACAGCCCGCGCTACCGCCAAGGCTGGCGGCATCGTGCAGGTCAAGAAGGCCCAGTTCATTGCGCCCTGGGACACCAAGAACATCGTCACCAAGATCGGTGAAGCCGCCGATGTCGGCGTCATCCTCTGCGAGCGCGGGTCGTCCTTCGGCTACAACAATCTCGTGGTCGACATGCTCGGCATTCCGGAAATGAAGAAACTCGGCTGCCCGGTCACCATTGATGCGACCCACGCCGTGCAGCTGCCGGGCGCTGACCCGCGCACGGCTGGCGCATCCACCGGCGGGCGCCGGGATGGCGTCGCTGTGATTGCAAAGGCTGCTGTGGCCGCTGGCGCCGATGGCGTCTTCCTCGAATTCCACACAGACCCGGACGCAGCCCTCTGCGACGGCCCGAGCTGCCTGCCAGTCTCCGGTGCCCGCGCATTGCTCGCCCAGCTCAAGGCGATCCATGAGGTCATCCAGCAGGGATAGGCCGATGCCCCGACTAATCCTGTTCAACAAGCCCTTCGGCGTGCTCTCCCAGTTCACCGACAAGGGAACCGAAGGCTCGCCGCGCAAGACCCTGTCGGACTTCATCACAATGCCAGGCGTCTATGCAGCCGGCCGCCTCGACCAGGACAGTGAGGGCCTGCTCGTCCTCACCGACGACGGGCAGCTGCAGAACCGCATCAGCGACCCGAAATTCAAGCAGCCGAAAACCTATTGGGTCCAGGTCGAAGGCGTGCCCGACGAGGCGGCCCTCAAGGCCCTGCGCACCGGCGTCACCCTGAAGGACGGCAAGACTGCCCCCGCAAAAGCCCAAGCCATTCCTGAACCTGAAAACCTCTGGCCACGTGATCCGCCAATCCGCGTGCGCAAGTCCGTGCCCGACAGCTGGATCAGCCTGACCATCACCGAGGGCCGCAACCGGCAGGTGCGCCGCATGACGGCCGCGGTCGGCCACCCGACGCTGCGCCTCATCCGCGCGCAGGTCGGGGAATGGACACTGAACGGACTCGCAACGGGCAAATGGCGCGACACAAAGGCCTGATATTGGCCTTCACAGCGCCCGAAAGTGCCGTTACGCGGCAAGAGAACCGCATTTTGTCCATGGCAGGGGAACGACATGGAAACCACTCAGATCACCGCACAGGTCTCGGCCTGGTTTGACGCCAATGCACCGCAATGGGCGAAAGACGCCTTGGTCTATCTGCATGAAATCTGGGACGAGGGTGCCTATGGCCTGACCTATGGGCAAATCATAACGATCGTCGGTATCCTTTTGTTTTCATTGGTCATTCGCGGCCTCTTCGCCCGCACATTCGTGCGCTGGATCACTCGTCTCGCAGCCGGCACCAAGACCAATCTCGATGATGTCCTCGTGCGGGCCATCTCCACGCCGCTCAAGATCGTGCCCGTCATCATCGGCGTCTATATCTCGCTGAAACTCGTGAATGTCGCCGACGACGTCGAAATCTACGTCAACCGCGTCATCCAGTCCGTCGTCACCCTCGCCGTATTCTGGACCCTGTCGCGCGCCGTAAATGCCTTTGAATATGCCTTCACCAGCCTCAGGGACACGCTCTCGTCCGCCGTTGTGGACTGGATGATCAAGGCGCTGCAGATCATCCTCGTCATCCTCGGCATTGGCGCAGTGGCCGAACAATGGGGCATCGCCATCGCGCCACTGATTGCAGGCCTCGGCGTGTTCGGCATCGCAGTGGGCCTCGGCGCGCAGGACCTGTTTAAGAACCTGATTTCCGGCATGCTGATCCTGTCAGAAAAACGCTTCGTGCCCGGCGAATGGATTCATGCCGAAGGCGTGGTGGAGGGCACGGTTGAGAAGATCAATTTCCGCTCAACACTGGTGCGCCGCTTCGACAAGAGCCCGGTCTATGTGCCCAACAGCGCCCTCTCGGATGCACCCGTAACCAACTTTTCCCGCATGACCCACCGCCGCATCAAATGGGTAGTCGGCGTTGAATACCGCACCACGGTCGACCAGCTCAAATACATCCGCGACGAGATCGAAGCCTGGCTGTGGAATGACGACCGTTTCGCCAAGCCACCGGAAGCCGCCCTCTTCGTGCGCATCGACAACTTCAATGCCAGCTCGATCGACTATCTGATCTACACGTTCACCCACACCAAGGACTGGGGCGAATGGCTGGCGATCAAGGAAGAATTTGCTGTCGCCGTAATGGAGATCATCGAACGCGCGGGGACGGGTTTCGCCTTCCCGAGCCAGACGATCTACCTGCAGGAAACCGATCCGCCGGAAATTATGGCGCCACCCGCGCGCAGCGAAGGCGTCGAGCGGGCCCGCGCAGCAATAGAGAATGCCAGCCGTCGTCGCGGCATGGGCGAGGCCGACGACGAGGGCTGATCAGGCGGCTGTTATTGGCTTTTCATAGAGCGAGACATGCATTCCGCTCTCGGCGGTAAAGGGCTCGCGCTTCCAACCGCCCCAGCGTTGCTTCAGGCTGAGGCCCGCGAGCTGTGCCATCAGGTCCATCTCGGCGGGCCATGCATAGCGCATCACAAGCGGCACCATGCGGATGCCATCCTTGGTGATGCGCATGCGCTGGAAATCAATCCGCTGTTCGACACGGTCGTGCAGTGCGGCCTCGAGCCAGACCGAGCTGAAACCGACCTTCATCGTGCGCACGTTCTGGCCGCTACGCGCCTTTTCCGCATCGGGGACGAATGTCTCGACGAGGAATGTCCCACCTGGCTTCAGGCACTTGGCCACATTGGCGAAACACCGCACCTGCGCTTCCTGCGTCGTCAGATTGAACAGCGTGTTGAAGACCAGGAACACATGATCAAACTCACCCTCGATGGCGACATCTGCAATGTCGCCGATCACGACCGGGATGGCATCGCCGTAGGGCTTGTCACGAAGCTTGGCCACCATCTCAGGCGAGCCTTCGATGCCATGCACCTCAAGCCCCTGCGCCGCCAGTGGCAGAGCCACACGGCCCGTACCAATGGCCAGTTCCAGCACACGCCCACCCGCGGCAATCTCGCTGATCAGCGCAACGGATTCATCCGTCGTGCCCGGATCGTGGAGGGCGTCATAATCCTCAGCGTTCAGTTCGCCAAAGGTCTCCGGCCCGAACTTCACCGCACCCAGGCCCCCGGCGCATTCGTGCGATAGCCAAGTGCTTTGTAGGCCGCGTCGATCAGCGGCTGGCCGCGATCATTCATGAGCAGGCCGCCGCCCATCTGGTTCATCGTATAGCTGAAGGCGAGGCCGCATTCGGAGTCGGCAAAGCCGATAGAGCCACCGGCGCCGACATGACCGAATGCCTTGTCACCCATGATCGCGCTCGTGCCCGGGCCAAGGTTCAGCGCGCGGTTGTCCATCGACTTCATGAAGCCTGAGGCAAACCGCGTCGGGATCAGCAAGGTCGCATCGCGCTGAGTCGCGGTTGATACCATGCTCATATTGGCAACGCGGTCTTTCGAAACGAGGCTGCCATCATTGCAGGCGAGCGGCGTGTACATCGCCACCTGTCCGCGCGCATTGGACAGCCCACCACCGCCACCGATCTCGGCCGCCTGGCTCTTGCGGTCGTTGAAGTCCCATCCGCCGCTGTTCATGAACGACTTGTGCTGGATCGAGTCCGGCTCTGTCATCAGCTTGATCGTGAACTCGGTCGGCACATCGCCGGGCTGCGGTGCATATGTATGGATGGGCGCAATATGCACGTCTGCGTCTTCCGGCAGACCGAGCCAGAATTTCGCGCCTGTCTTTGCCGCCACTTCATCGCGGAAGAAGGTGCCGAGAGACTTGCCCGAAACGCGCCGGACAAGCTCGCCGACCGTCCAGCCGAAATTGATCATGTGGTAGCCATTGCGTGTGCCCGGCTCCCAGAAGGCTTCCTCGTCCTCGAGGCGCTTGATCATATAGTCCCAGTCCGTGTAGCCGCCCGGCTTGACCGGATCGCGCAGCGTCGGCAGCGCGCTCTCATGGTTCAGCATCATCTGGACGGTGGTCTTCTCTTTGCCGTTCTTGGCAAATTCCGGCCAGTAGTCAGCAACAAGCGCAGCGGGGTTCAACTCGCCCCGGTCGATCAGGATATGGGCGCAGACGGAGGTCGCGGCCTTGGAGCATGAGAAGACGATCGAGATCGTATCTTCCTGCCAGTCCTCGCCGGTTTCCGGGTTGGCCTTGCCGCCCCAGAGGTCGACCAAAGTCTCGCCATTCACCGACAGGCAAACCGATGCGCCGACTTCGCCTCGCTCCGCAAAATTGCGTTCGAATTCTTCCTTCAGCGCGCCGAATTTCGAGTCGCACTTTCCTTTGACCATGCCAGCCATTTCGTCTCTCCCATTGCGCCGTTCTGCTCACGCCAGGAACGGCACGGCTGACGCTTGGGCATAATTAGAACCACGCGAACATCAATGTCCACGCCAATCAGACGCAATGCTGGAGACTTGACGCGCTATTTGAACCTGAAATTGGCGACGGAAAGCGCCGAAGGTTTCACGCCCTGCAAGCGGATTACGTTCGCATCATCGCCAGTGATCTTGATCAGCGTGTCTGCACCGTCCGCGGTGATGGACATTTTTGCGAAAGCGGCTTCCGGGGTTTCCATGTCGGACTGCAGGCGCAGGCGCGCCATATTCAGACGTTCCTTGGAAGCGAAATCTGTCACGACATCCATTCCCCAGCCTTTGGTGAAACGGTAGGTGTCCTTCCCGGCGCCACCTGTCAGCGTGTCGTTTCCTGCACCGCCGATCAGAACGTCGTTGCCAGGCCCTCCGTCCAGTATGTCAGCGCCGCCCCCTCCGTTCAGGGTATCATTGCCGGCCAAACCATTTAACTTGTCTTTCCCGGCACGGCCTTTAATTAAATCGCGCCCTTCTGTGCCGTTGAGCGTATCATTCCCGCCGGTCCCAGCGATCGCATTGATTTCAGGAACAGATGCAGCGACGACAACTTCTGCCGCACTAGGTTCAGGCGTCTTTTTAGGCATGACTTTGTCGCAGGCCGCCAATGACGTCAGGGCGAGCGCAGCAATCAACATACGGTTCATTCAAACAATCCTTGCTTGGTAATTGGGAAGACGCCCAGCCGTTTGAGACGGGGGCCAATCGCGACATGCTTAGATTGGAAGTATGGAAACACAATGAGGTATTTCCATGCCCAAAACGCTCCAAGTCAGTCGCAAATCAAAAGGGCCGCCCGGCATTGCGAGCGGCCCTTAATTCGTTTCAATTATTGATGCCTATCAGGCGGGCTCTTCGGCATCGTCCTTCTTGGCGGAGCGCTTCTTGGCAGGCTCGGTGACATATTTGAAGGCGAGCTTTTCCTCGTCCTTCTTGTCCACGTCGATCTTGACCACGCCGCCCTTCTGGAGCTTCCCGAAGAGGAGCTCTTCGGCCATCGGCTTCTTGACGTGCTCTTGGATCGTTCGCGCCAGTGGCCGTGCGCCCATGTCGGGATCGAAGCCGCGCTTGGCCAGCCAGTCGCGGGCCGCCTTGGTGATTTCGATGGAGACGTTGCGATCTTCCAGCTGGACTTCCAGCTGCAGGATGAACTTCTCGACGACGCGGTCGATGATGGCCGGTGTCAGGCCGCCGAACGTGATCGTCGCATCGAGACGGTTGCGGAACTCCGGCGTGAACAGACGCTTGAGCGCCTCTTCCTGCTCGTCGTCCTTCTTGCCGCGACCGAAACCAATCGAGTTCTTGGAGGCATCCGAAGCGCCCGCGTTCGTCGTCATGATCAGGATGACATTGCGGAAGTCGACCTTGCGGCCGTTGGCATCCGTCAATGCACCATTGTCCATGACCTGGAGCAGGATATTGAACAGGTCCGGGTGAGCCTTTTCGATCTCGTCGAGCAGCAGCACGCAGTGCGGATGCTGGTCCACGCCGTCTGTCAGCAGGCCGCCTTCGTCATAACCGACATAGCCCGGAGGCGCGCCGATCAGGCGGGAAACGGTGTGCCGCTCCATGTATTCCGACATGTCGAAGCGCAGCATCTCGACGCCCATGATGGAGGCGAGCTGTTTGGCAACTTCGGTCTTGCCGACGCCGGTCGGGCCGGTGAACAGATACGAGCCGATTGGCTTGTTCGGTTCGCGCAGGCCGGCACGCGCCAGCTTGATCGCAGCGGACAGCGCCGTAATGGCAGCGTCCTGGCCGAACACGACACGCTGAAGGTCCGTCTCCAGGGATTTCAGCGCGATAACGTCGTCGCTGGACACCTGTTTCGGGGGGATGCGCGCGATCTTGGCGACCACGGCTTCCACGTCCTTGATACCAACCTGCTTCTTGCGCTTGTTGGCAGGCAGCAGCCACTGGGCCGCGCCGGCTTCATCGATCACGTCGATCGCCTTGTCCGGCAGTTTGCGGTCGGTGATGTAGCGATCCGACAGTTCCACTGCCGCCTTGATGGCGTCATTGGTGTAGCGCAGGCCGTGGAAATCCTCGAAGCGGGATTTGAGACCCGTCAGGATCTTGATGGCATCCGGTACAGTCGGCTCGACCACATCGATCTTGCGGAACCGGCGGCTAAGCGCGCGGTCCTTCTCGAAGTGTTGCTTGTATTCCTTGAACGTCGTCGAGCCCATGCAGCGCAAGCCGCCATTCTGAAGCGCGGGCTTCAGCAGGTTCGATGCGTCCATCGCGCCGCCGGATGTCGCACCAGCGCCGATGATGGTGTGGATTTCGTCGATGAACAGGATCGCTTTTTCCTGCTGCTCGAGCTCTTTCATGACCGACTTCAGGCGTTCCTCGAAGTCACCGCGATAGCGCGTGCCTGCGAGCAGTGCGCCCATGTCGAGCGACCAGATGATCGCTTCGTCGAGGATTTCCGGTGCTTCGCCGTCAACGATTTTCTTGGCGAGGCCTTCGGCAATCGCCGTCTTGCCCACGCCCGGATCGCCGACGAGAATTGGGTTGTTCTTGTTGCGGCGGCAGAGCACTTCGATGCAGCGGTTCACTTCGGCATCGCGACCGATCAGCGGATCGATCTTGCCGGCGCGCGCCTTGGCATTGAGGTTGACGCAATAGGCGTCGAGCGCCTCGTGGCCCTGCTTCACAGCCTCTTCTTCGCCACCTTCCGCGCCGCGCGGGCTGGAGGGGCGTGACATGCCGGGCTGTTTCGCCACGCCATGCGAGATGAAATTGACCGCGTCATAACGGGTCATGTCCTGCTCCTGCAGGAAGTAGGCTGCGTGACTTTCACGTTCCGAGAAGATCGAGACCAGCACGTTGGCGCCGGTGACTTCATCGCGGCCGGAGCTTTCGACATGCAGGATCGCGCGCTGGACGACGCGCTGGAACGCGGCTGTCGGCTGAACGCGACCTTCGCTTTCTTCAAGAATGAGGCTGGAAAGTTCTTCGTCGATGTAACGAACGAGGTCGGCCGTCAGCGCTTCGATGTCGACCTTGCAGGCCCCCATCACTTCGCGGGCATGCTCGTCTTCCGTGAGGGCCAGCAGGAGGTGCTCGAGCGTGGCATACTCATGGTCGCGTTCGGACGCGAGTGTGAGCGCCTTTTCGAGAGCGGTTTCGAGAGAGTGGGACAATCGTGGCACGTGTCAGACCTTTCCGGTCGGGGGTGATAAAAACTAGTCTTCTTTCTCCATAACGCATTGGAGAGGGTGTTCATGGCGTTTGGCAAGGTCAAGCACCTGAGCGACTTTTGTTTCAGCCACTTCGTAAGTGTAGACCCCGCACAGCCCCACGCCCTTCTGGTGGACATGCAGCATGATCCGGGTCGCCTGCTCGCGTGAGCGATTGAAATATCGCTCCAGAATGTAGACGACGAATTCCATCGGCGTGTAGTCGTCGTTCAGCAGCAGAACCCGGTAAAGCGAAGGCTTTTTCGTCTTGATCCGTGTCTGGGTGACAATATCGACACCGATACCGTCACCACCGCCTGGAGGCGTTCCCGCCGGTGGCCCCGGCAGGTTCGGATCGCTCATCCGGACGTGTTCAGACAATTCGCTCATGTCCATAAGATATACGTTCCTGCGAGAGATTGAAGGGACGAAGCGAGGCAAAAGCATGTCATGCCTGCTTTTAGGGCATGGCGAGCGCACTGAGCAGTGCGTTCACTCGCTTCCCATTTGTCCCGAGATCCGAGTAACCGACCCGCGAACCGGAGTAGACGACGAGCGTCGATTGGGTGTCGTGCGCCTCCACGGGCAGCACGAGAATATCCACATCATCCATGAACCGGAGGAGTTTCGTGACCGCGATGAAACTGATCCGCCCGGTCGAGGGATCGGACGCCTTTATCTTCCAGTCGCTCCGCGCGGCGATCATCTCCATCACGTCCTTGAAAAGGGCATCAGGCGTGCGGTCATAGACCGGCGAGGATTCGTCGGGCAGCGCGGCATCGATAAAGCCATCGGGAGCGACGAGCCAGTTATTTGGCTTGGCCGGGCGTTTGAAGGTCTGGAAATCGATGAAATCGGTCATGTGAAGCATGGTAATCCGCTTCAGGGCAGAAGCCACGCGAAAAACATGGCTCCCACTAACAAAGAACCGGACCAATAAGGCCCGGCTCTTCATTCTACTCACTCTACAGTCAGACGGCGTGGACTCCGTCCGGACCCAAAGGAGTTATTTCGTCACCCAGACTTTCGTGAAGGGCTTGGCAGCGTCACGCCATGCGAGCATGCAAAGCTCAGCCTGCGCGCTCATCTCTGACGTATAGGCAGACATCATGGATTTCGCGAAACCGGTCTGGATTTCCACGACCTTGCGCGGGTCTTTCGCGCCGGTCATGGCCTGGGTTGCCTCAACGCTTTGCTCAATCGTGCGCGTGAAGAAGTCCATGTTGCGGCTGCCGATCGTGCGCATCACTTCTGTCGAAGCCGAAGCGTGTTCGGCCATCTTCTTCATGCCGTCTTCAGCGTATGTGCCGAATTTGCTGGCCATGTCGGACACTTTTTCCATGCCGTCATCCAGCATCTTGGTCGCGGCTTCTGTCGCATGCGCCTCGGCTTTAGCGGCCTTTGGAGCGGGTTTGGACTTCGGAGCTGATGTAGATGACTTGGCCATGGGGCGAATCCTTTTTCCTCGTGTTCGCCTTACATAGTACATTTTATTCGCGTCCGCAACAAAATTTGTGCGCTGCAACATAAGCAGGCCTGCACGCTTTTTGCACAGGCATCCAATGATTGCCAAAATTTGATGGCTTTGCCTGTGTTAAGGTGTGGTCAACGCATTTTTGGGACTCTATCGTAAACTCTGGGCGGTTCGGGGTTCATACTTTCGCGGAGGTAGACCACTATGAGACAGCGTATTTGGGGCTCAGCTATCCGGACACTTGCCGTTGCGGCAATGCTCGTCGTGAGCGGGCTCACTGCGCCAGCGGCCTTCGCCGAGAAGTACGCATCCATTGTGATCGACAAAGACACCCACGAAGTTCTCCACGCCCGCAACGCTGATGATCCGCGCTATCCGGCGTCCCTGACCAAGGTCATGACGCTCTACATGCTGTTCGATGCGATCAATGCCGGTGACGTGTCCCTCGACGAACAACTCCCCGTTTCGCGCTTCGCCGCCAGCCAGGCGCCGTCCAATCTCAAGCTCAAGCCCGGCACGACGATAAGCGTCAGCGACGCCATCGGCGCCCTCGTCACCAAATCAGCAAACGATGTGGCTGTAGTCATCGCCGAACGCCTCGGCGGCTCCGAAAGCCGCTTTGCCCAGCTGATGACCGTCAAAGGCAAAAGCCTTGGCATGCAGAACACACGTTTCGTGAACGCATCCGGCCTGCCCGATGACCGTCAGATCACAACTGCCCGTGACCTTGCCATTCTGGCCGAGGCCATGATCGACGACCACGGCGAGTCCTACCATTATTTCTCCCGCCCGCGTTTCACCTGGGCCGGAAAGACCTACAAGAACCACAATGAACTGCTCGACTCCGTCGATGGCGTTGATGGCATCAAGACGGGTTACACGCGCGCTTCGGGCTTCAACCTGATGACCTCGGCCAAACGTGACGGTCACCGCATTATTGCTGTCATGCTGGGCGGCGCCACATCCAAGTCTCGTAACGCCCATGTCGAGGCACTCGTCGAGGCCGCCTTCAAGAGCTACGAGCTGCCAGCTGATCCAATGAATCCAAACAGCCGCCTCCAGATCGCTTTCTCCGAGTTCAACACGACAACCGCCAATCCGAATGGTGCAGCCGTACCAATGCTGAACGGCAAGCCGCTGGGCGCCCTCCAGCCGACCACGACGACGCTGCGCGGCCTCACGGCCGTGCCGAAAGCCCCTGAAGCGAAAGTGGAAGAGGTGGTCGAGGTTGCCGAGGTCGCTATCGAGCCGGATGAAGAAACCGCCGAAGATGCCGGCGAGATCCTGATGGCGGATGCCGGTCCGGCGGCTGAGGAAGCCATGGAGTTCGAACAGGGTGACGCAACCCCGACAAGCTTTGTCGGCGCAACGGTTGTCATTCCCGCCGGTCGCCCCGCCTTCACGGTCGGTGAGTACGAAGCCCGCCAGTTCGGCAACTAGGTTCACACGCAGCGCAACGCACGCCCAAGGCTTGACGAACACTCCCATTCGGGCAGACGCCTATGCGCAAAGCCTCTAGGGAGTCGTCCGTGAAAACCGAATCAGAGATCGCGCTTGCGCGCAATGTCATCCGCATCGAGCGGGACGCGCTGGAAAAGCTTGAAGCCGGGCTCGACGAGACCATCATCCGCGCGGCAGACCTGGTCATGGCGACCGACCGCTATGTGATTGTCGCCGGCGTCGGCAAGTCGGGTCATATCGGCCAGAAGATCGCCGCCAGCCTCGCCTCGACAGGCACGCCCTCCTTCTTCCTCCATCCGACCGAAGCCAGCCACGGCGACCTCGGCATGATCGTGCCGGGCTCTGTCCTGCTGGCCATCTCCTATTCCGGAGAAAGTCGTGAAATGGTCGACCTGCTGCGCTATTGCCGTGGCAATTCCATCCCTGTGATCGGCATGACCCGCGCCCCCGATTCGACCCTTGGTCGCCTGTCTGACGTCGTCCTGCACATGCCAACCGTCGCTGAGGCCTGCCCGAATGGCCTCGCGCCGACCTCATCCACAACAATGGCCCTCGCCCTTGGCGATGCGCTGACCATACTCCTGATGGATCGGCGCGGTTTCAGCCGGGAAGACTTCGGCTCGCGCCATCCGGGTGGCAAGCTTGGTCGCTCCCTGCAAACGGCGGGTGACTATGTATCCGACCGCCGCGACGATATCCCGTCAGTCTCCACGGATGCGAGTGTGCAGGAAGTCATCCTCGCCGTCTCAGAGGGCCGCAAGGGGTGCGTGGCCGTCCTGGGCACCGACGGACGCATTGTCGGCATGGTCACGGATGGTGACCTTCGCCGCGCAATGCTCGCCGGCAAGCTCGATGGCAACGCAGCCTCCGTCATGACGCCAGGTCCGCGCACAATTGCACCGAGCGAACGCCTCGCAACGGTCATAAAGCGGCTCAGCGACAACCGCATCTCGAACGCCTTTGTCGTCGAGGACGGGCGCCCCATCGGCATTGTCGATATGAAGGACCTCCTTGCGGAAGGTTACGTCTAGGGCCCGCGCCAGAATCAAAAACGGCGGCTCCGCGAGGAACCGCCGTTATCTGTAATGCTTGGGCGTGAGACTTACTTCACCAGTTCGAACTGCACGTTCACGCTTGCGGTGTAGCCCACTTCGCCACCCGAGATCGGGGTCGAGGCATCCATCGCCATTTCCTTGCCACGCGCCATCATGGCCATCGGTTGCGGGCTATAGTCGCCGCCTTCCGTCATGGTCACGATCCGGCCTACCTTCATGCCAGCTGCGGTGGCATAGAGTTCTGCCTTGGCCAGCGCATTGGTGACAGCCTTCCGGCGGGCTTCGGCGCGAACTTCGTCGTCATTGTCGAGAGCAAAGCTGATGCCCGAGAACGTGTTGCCGCCAGCCGAGACCAGGCTGTCCATTGTGGCGCCAAGGTTGTCGAGGTCGCGGACCTTCACGGTCAACTGATTGGAGGCCGTGTAGCCATCAAGGCGCTGCTCGCCGCGTGTGCGGCCCTTGCCCTCGTCGATTTCGACATAGGTGTAGCGGGGCTGCAGCGAGAAATTCGATGTCTGCATGTCCTTTTTCTCGACACCGGCCTTGGCCAGGGCATCGAACACGCCGGTCATGGCATTGGCCTGCTGCTGCATGGCTTCCTGCGCCGTGGCGGCATCTGCCTGCACGCCTGCGGTGATGAACGCGATATCGGGCGCGCGCATGACTTCGCCTTCTGCACTGACATCCAGGGTTGTTTCAGGCTGGATCGAATTGTGATTCATCATCGATTGCCCCATCGTTGTCATTGAGGCTCCCTTCGTCGTCGTTGGCATCTGGGCGCAGGCAACTGGCGCAAACGCCAGCATGCAAACACTCATTGCAGCGATCAGTTTTGTCTGTTTCAGCATGTCTGGATTTCCATTCTTGTTGATGGCCCTGTGTCCCAAAGGATTAAGGCCGCAACACGGCGAAAGTTGCCTCATACTGGATAAATGACTGCGATATCAGGTCGTCTCAAAGCCATTGGGGTTCTGACTTTGCCAGGCCCACTGGTCGCGGCACATGTCGCTGATATCATATTCTGCCTGCCATCCGAGCAGGGATTCCGCCTGACTGGGGTCTGCCCAGAAGGCTGCGATGTCACCGCTGCGACGCGGTGCAAAATTGACTGGAACCGGGCGTCCGCTGGCCGCTTCGAAGGCCTTTACCAGCTCCAGCACTGACGTGCCCTGCCCCGTACCGAGGTTCACCGTGATCGCACCCGGCTCGCGTTCGAACCGTTGCAGCGCCAGAACATGCGCGCGGGCGAGGTCGACGACATGCAGGTAGTCCCGCACGCCAGTGCCGTCCGGGGTGTCATAATCATTGCCGAATACGTTCAGTTCCGTTCGGCGTCCGACTGCCACCTGCGCCACATAAGGCATCAGATTGTTCGGAACGCCGTGCGGGTCTTCGCCGATCTGACCGCTGGCATGCGCGCCGATCGGGTTGAAATAGCGCAGGATCGCCACATCCGTCATGCTGCCCGAGGCGACGAGGTCATTCAGCATCTTTTCGACAGCAAGTTTTGTCTGGCCATAGGGGCTGGTGGGGCGGAGCGGGTGGCCTTCGGTATAGGGCAGGAAGACAGGCTCGCCATAGACCGTGGCACTGGAGCTGAACACGAAACGCTTCGTACCGGCTTCCATCATGGCGGTGAGAAGGCTGTGCGAGCCCATCACGTTGGCGCTGTAATACTCCAGCGGCTTGGCGACAGAATCCCCCACCGCTTTCAGGCCTGCAAAATGGATGACCGACTCGCAATTATGCTTTTTCAGGATTTCGGTGATCCGCGCCGTGTCGCGAATGTCTGCCTCATAGGCAGGCAATTCATGATTTGTCAGGCGGCGCACACGGTCCAGCGATGCCGGGCTGCTATTGCAGAAATTGTCCACGACGACCGGCGAATAGCCCTGGGCCATCAGTTCCACGCAAGTATGCGTGCCGATATAGCCCGCTCCGCCTGTCACCAAAACTTGCTTCATAACAACACCCTTGCAGCCCAAATCAGCCGATTCAATGCCAATCCGGCACGTAACGCCGTTTCGCCCGGCCTATCATGCATCTTCAATGCAAATACATGGCCAAAGAGGGTGATTTGCGCCATTGCCACAGGTTCTGGGCACGCTTAAACCGGGGGTTCAGTGGGGCCTGTAGCTCAGTTGGTTAGAGCGGACCGCTCATAACGGTTTGGTCGCAGGTTCGAGTCCTGCCGGGCCCACTGGCAAAGCCCATCAGCCCATCGTCCGGATTTCTTCCTCGAAATAGGCAATCGTGGGTTTCAGCCCCTCGTCCAGCGACACCGTTGGCGCCCATCCAAGCTTTTCCTGCGCGAGGGATATGTCCGGCTGGCGCTGCTTGGGGTCGTCTTGAGGGAGCGGACGGTGCACGAGCTTTGACTTGGCCCCCGTCAGTGCGATCACGCGCTCGGCTAGCTGGCGGATTGTGAATTCACCAGGATTGCCGATATTCACCGGGCCCACGAAATCAGGTCCCGTCCCCATCAGTGAAACAAGCCCGGTCACCAGATCGGACACATAGCAGAAGCTGCGTGTCTGCTCGCCATCGCCATAGAGCGTGATGTCTTCGCCCTTCAGGGCCTGGACGATGAAGTTGGAGACGACCCGGCCATCATTCGGATGCATGCGCGGGCCATAGGTATTGAAGATGCGGGCGACCTTGATCTCCACCTTGTGCTGGCGGTGATAGTCGAAAAACAGCGTCTCAGCGCAGCGCTTGCCCTCGTCATAGCAGGACCGGATCCCGATCGGGTTCACATTGCCCCAATAGTCTTCGGTCTGCGGGTGGATCGCCGGATCACCATAAACCTCGGATGTGGAGGCCTGGAGGATGCGCGCCCGTGTGCGCTTGGCCAGCCCCAGCATGTTGATGGCGCCGTGCACACTGGTCTTTGTCGTCTGCACCGGGTCGAACTGGTAGTGGATCGGACTTGCCGGGCAGGCCAGATTGTAGATCTGATCGACTTCCACAAAGAGCGGAAACGTCACGTCGTGACGCATCACTTCGAACTTAGGATTGTCCAGCAGGTGCGCGACATTGGTGCGCCGGCCCGTGAAGAAATTGTCGACGCAGAGGACTTCCGCCCCTGTCTTGAGTAGGCGCTCGCACAGGAAGGAACCGATGAAGCCGGCGCCGCCGGTGACGAGGATGCGGGGCACATAATGCATAGAAAAAACCACCTCTTTTTCGAGCCTTGCCCGATAAAAATACAATAGGTGTACCCCTTACCGGGTTTTCCACCTGAGTGAACCATGAATATCAGCCTTGTATTTGCTTCCAAAGCCACTTTCAGCTAGTCCGAAGACATGGCGCGGCGCGTCTATTGATTCAGATGCACCTGAGGCCGCTGGGGATTACACCAATAGCAGGAAATAGATTCCGATGACTCGAACCGTCTTCGTTACTGGTGGTGCAGGCTATGTCGGCTCGCATTGCTGCAAGGCCTTTGCAGACGCGGGCTGGAACGTTGTGGTCTATGACAATCTCTCACGTGGCTGGCGCGATGCGGTCCAGTGGGGCGACTTGATCGAAGGCGACATCCTCGATCTCGAAACTCTTTCCAGCGCCATGGCCCGTACGAAACCGGACACCGTGGCCCACTTCGCGGCCCTGGCCTATGTCGGCGAGTCAGTTGAAGATCCTGAGCCCTATTACCGGGTAAATGTTGGCGGCACGCTGAACATCCTGACGGCAATGCGCCGCAATAAGATCGACAAGCTGGTCTTCTCTTCCACCTGCGCCACCTATGGTCCGCCCGTGCATATCCCGATTGACGAATCGCACCCACAGGCCCCTATCAACCCGTACGGCCGTTCCAAGCTGATGGCGGAATGGCTTTTGCGCGACCATGCAGATGCCTACGGCATGAAACATGTCGCGCTCCGCTATTTCAACGCCAGCGGCGCAGACCCATCAGGACGCATCGGCGAACGTCACGAGCCGGAAACCCATCTCATCCCACTGGCCCTACGCGGCGCAGGCAGCAATGACTTTACGCTAAGTGTGTTCGGCACGGACTATGAAACCGACGATGGGACGGCGATCCGCGATTATATCCATGTCTGCGATCTCGCTTCGGCCCACCTCAAGGCCCTCGACTATCTGCGCGATGGCGGGAAAAGCATGGCGGTAAACCTCGGCACCGGCCGCGGCACCAGCGTGCTGGAAATCCGTGATGCCGTGCAGAAAGTGACCGGCCGGAATGTCCAGACAGAGATGCGCCCTCGCCGTGAAGGCGACCCATCGCGCCTAGTCGCCCTGCCTCAAAAGGCCTGGGACGTGTTGGGCTGGAAGGCTGAGCGGTCCGATGTCGATACTGTGATCCAGGACGCCTGGACCTGGCACCTCGCCGAAGAACAGCGGAAGAAAACGCGCTAACCGCGGCGGCCGCCTCTGCGGAAATAGTCCAGCGTGCCGCGTGTAATCAGCTCGTCGCCCCGTTCGATCTCATGCGCTTCAATATCCGGCTTGCCTTTGACATCGCCATATACACTCCCGAAGTCTTTGTAGCAGGCCTCCAGCAGCGCCTCGAAACTGTCGATGACAAAATAGGTCTGCTGGAAATCGTCGATGATATATTTGGTCCGCATGATGCGGGCGAGGTCAAAACCGATCCGGTTCGGGCTATCATCCTCCAGCGCAAACACCGTTTCGTTCGGGCTGGAAAGAATGCCGGCGCCATAGATGCGCAGGCCACCTGCTTCGCGAATCAGGCCGAATTCGACCGTGTACCAGTAAAGCCGCGCCAGATTGTGAAGCTGGCCGAGCTGCATCGCACGCTGGCCACCCTTGCCATAGGCTTCCATGAAGTCGGCAAAGACAGGATTCGCCAACATCGGCACATGGCCAAAGATGTCATGGAAAATGTCAGGTTCCTGCAGGTAATCGAACTCCGCCTCAGGGCGGATGAAAGCGCCCGCCGGGAATCGGCGATTGGCCAGATGATCGAAGAAAATCTCGTCTGGCACCAGTTCTGCCACCGGTACAACGTGCCATCCCGTGATGGCCTCAAGCCGGTCGGAGAGCTGCTCAATGTCAGGTATTCCCGAGGCCGAGAGTTCCAGCGCTGCCATGGCGTCCAGCGCCGTCTTGCTGGCCCGGTTGCGCGTTACCTCCTGCTGGCGGCGAAACAGCCTGTCCCACCGGTCGTGCTCGGCGGCAGAATAGGAGGCCCAATCCTGATCAATCGTAAAATCGGGCGCGCGGGGGGCACCGGCGTAGCGGTTCTTTGGGGCATCTTTTATATCAAGAGTCATCGCGGGTTCCGATTCGGCTCAGGCGCCATGGTCAAATTTGGTCGATCATTTTTGATCGTGTCATCCTAAGCCATGTGTCTCGCCAAATAAAGTTTCAACTGTAACTAATTTCTTTTTTGCACTCTGCAGGCGATGCTTGCCTCATACGCCTGCAGCGCCGTATTGAGGTGGCGCAATCTGAAGGAGAATCGCCTGACACGCCCTGTCCCGGAATTTTCGATTGTGATCGTCAACTATAATGGCGGCGATTTCATACAGCAGGCATTGGACTCGCTGGCTGCACAGACGCGCCAGGATTTCGAAGTGTTCCTGGTCGATAACGCCTCAACAGATGGCTCCATAGATGGGCTCGATACATCCGCTCTGCCCTCTTTCAGGCTGATCGCTGAACCGGTAAACCATGGTTTCGCCGCTGCCAATAACATGGCCGCGCAGCAAGCAAGCGGGAAATGGCTTGTTTGCCTCAACCCAGATGCCACAGCGCGGCCCGACTGGTTGCAGAAGATAGCCGAGGGCCACGCGCGCCATCCCGATGCGCGCATGTTTGCCTCGACCCAGTTCGACAAGATGGATCCTTCTCAGCTCGACGGTGCTGGCGATGCCTATCTGATCCTTGGCATACCCTGGCGTGGCGGCTTTGGTCGCCCGGCGACCGAGCTGCCGCGCGAAGGGGAATGCTTCAGCCCATGCGGTGCTGGCGCCGTATTTGACCGTGAGCTGTTCCTCGCACATGGCGGGTTTGACGAGTCCTTCTTCTGCTTCTGCGAAGATGTTGATCTCGGCTTCCGGTTGCGGCTGGCGGGCGAGATCTGCGTGTTCCTGCCGGATGCGATCATCGACCATGTCGGCGGTGGCCTCTCAGGCCGGGTCAGCGATTTCGCGACTTATCACGGGGCTCGCAACCGCGTCTGGACATATGCCAAGAACATGCCCGCGCCGCTGTTCTGGCTCACTCTGCCCGGCCATGTGGCGCTGTCGGCCTATATCCTTTTGCGGGGCGTGATGACGGGTCGTGTCGGCCAGACTTGGCGCGGCATGCGCGATGGCGTGCTTGGACTTCCGGCATTGCAATTGCGCGAGAAGAACAGGCCGCCCCGTAAAGTGTCGCTCTGGGCGCTCGCCCGCGCCATGGCTTGGAATCCCTTCCGAATGAGCCAGCGAAAGGCGCATGTACGCGAGTTCACAACGATAAAATCTGATTTACGGCCGCCGCGCGCCTGAGGCATTGCAGAACTACTGAAACGCTTATCGCAACTCAATCCTGATTGCGCTCAGACGATTACATGCCATCAGGCTTATGATTTTCACGCCTAACTAGTGCGGATAACCACCACTTCGACGCGCTAAGCTTTCGCCATATTCTGGCTTATCCCGGGGCCCCAAGAACGCGCCATCCAGGCTTGCCGTTCGAATGGTCTGCACCAGTTCCGATACAGCCCCAATCGCGGACATGTAGTGGTAGAAGGTACTCGCCGGAGCAGGATTATCTGTCGCTGATCCATCCGCATTATACGAATCCCGCCAGATACCGGGGACGGCAGTATTGAGATATGTATCCAGAAGAGTCTCAATGACGAATGTCGCGTGGTCTAAAGCCGGCGGATATCCCGATTGGGCGAGCACCGTGGCAGCCTTGATATATTCGGTCTGAGGCCACGACCGGCGCGTTCTCCGCAGCGGCGCTCCATCCACACGTACTTCATCTATCAGAAGGCCCGTCGCCGGGTCCAATCCGATTTCGCGTGCTTTCAGGTAGAGGCGTTGAGAATATGTTCCGACTGACCGACCGGATTGTTTGCCATACTGGCCGACCAGCCAGGCCCATTCCATCATGTGACCAGGTTCGATCCGGCCCCCTTGCAAAGGATCGGGCTGCCAGTCTTGTGTAAAGTACTCAATGATACAGTCGCTCTCACCACTGAAAAAGTGCGCCTCAAACAGATCGAAGATTCGGTCAGCAAGTTTGAGATATCGCGCAGCACCGGACGCTTCATGCAAGGCGAGGAAAGCTTCAAACAGATGCATGTGCGGGTTCTGGCGGCGAGGTAACCTGTCCGGAATGCTCTCGATGTAGCCCCCTTCAGGAGAGGCCATCTCTGTTTGCAAAAACGAGATTTGCCTGTCAGCCGCTTCAAGCCATTTGGCGTCGCCGCTCAATCGGAAGCGCCATGCGAGCGCCAGCAGATAAAAGGCCTGTGTGTATAAGTCCCGTGTCGAATCGAGCACACTTCCATCGGCTTTCAGCAAAAGTGCACAACCACGCTCTTGCATAAGGTCGTCTGCATCAAAGCTGTCTGAAACAGCTTGTGTCATTGCCAGCTCTGCCGTCTCCAACAGATCGGAGCTGAGGCCTAGCAAATGGGAATGCGCGAGCGAATAATACTGCCGAAATTGTACTCGCACCCGCCGGTTGACATCAGCTTCCGCCAAACCCTGTTGCGAGATCTGCTCGACAAAACGCCCCTCAGCATCAACGCCGCGCGAGGACCAGACAGGTAAAGCGGCACTGCCGCACCAACTCGTCAAACGGTCCGCTGCGGCAAGAAACTTGATCGGCATCTTCGGTTCAACTCTCCCTTGAATGCGCATTACAGCAAGAGGCTTGGCGCGTCACAACTGATACCTGCAAATTGTTCATTCGAAGGCACCTGAATCACACCTACTGAGTGGTTTGATAAGTCGCAAGTCCGATTGGCAATGGCCTCGTGAAAAAACGGAATAACAGGCAGACTTTTGCAGATCGTAAGGCAATATGCTTCTACGCCTGTGTGCACGGAAGCGCTGCTGAGCAGCCAGCTCAGCAAAGCCTGATATGGCAAGTGGCTGGGTCTTCGTTTAAGGAAAGGCACCGCACAAATTTAAAACACGCAGCAGACTGTAATGAGTCGTGTCTTGCGCGTGCCCCTAGCGGCTCGTATTCGCCGATCATCTAAACACAGCAAGCAGGTTATACTTTGTCCCTTCCCTTCATAGACCTCCAAGCGCAACGCAAACGTATCGAATCACAAATTAACACGGCCATCCAGGGTGTTGTTGAGAGCGGCCGCTATGTGCTCGGTCCTGAAGTCACCGAACTTGAAAAACAGCTCGCCGCCTGGTGCGGCGCCAAGCACGCTGTCAGCTGCGCCAATGGGACGGACGCACTCGCCCTGGCTCTGATGGCGTGGGATCTGAAGCCCGGCGATGCCGTGTTCTGCCCGAGCTTCACTTTCGTCGCCACGGCGCAAGTCGTGCCCTGGCTTGGCGCCACCCCTGTCTTCGTGGATATCGACGCGACAACCTACAACATGGACCCGACCAGCCTGCGCGCAGAGATCGCGTCCGTGAAAGCCTCCGGCAAGCTGAACCCGAAAGTGGTGATCGCGGTGGACCTGTTTGGGCAACCGGCGAACTACCCTGAAATCAAAGCGATTTGTGACGAGTTCAGCCTCAAGCTGATCGCAGATACGGCCCAAGGTTATGGCTGCACGCTGAACGGCAAGCACCCATCTGATTGGGCCGACATTGCGACGACCAGCTTCTTCCCGGCCAAGCCGCTCGGCTGCTATGGGGACGGCGGCGCGATCGTTACTAACGATGCGGCTCTTTCCGAGCGCATTGAATCCCTTAGGGTTTATGGGAAAGTGACACCCACTGACGCCGCCACACGCAACTTCCACCATGACCCGAAATATCTCAGCCTGCGTGTCGGCATGAACTCCCGCCTCGACACGATCCAGGCGGCGATCCTGCTTGAGAAACTCAAGATCTTCGCGGATGAAATTGAGCGGCGCCAAGGGGTGGCCGACAGGTATTCCGAGGGACTTCGTGGGGCAATTAGGACCGTTCCCGGGGTAATTGAGGGGGGGCGTTCGGTCTGGGCGCAGTATGTCATAGAGCATGACCAGCGCGATGGCCTACAGGCCCATCTGTCCGCTCAGGGCATCCCGAGCATGGTCTACTATCCGGTTCCGATCCACCAGCAGGACTTCGCGCTGCGCTTTGCGCCGGCGGCAGGCCACCTCAAAGTGACCGAAGCGGCTAGCCAGCACGTTCTGGCGCTGCCGATGCATCCCTATCTTGAGCCATCCGACCAGGACCGCGTGATCGACGCCGTGCTGGGATTCAACGGCTAGGCCGACCCAATTCCAAACGGAATTTAACAGGCAGCGTGGCACTTGCCGCGTTGCCTTCGGCTGCCCGTCATGCTAACTCACGCATAAACATATAAAGGAACATTGATATGGCTCACGACTATCACGTCGCCGACATCAAACTGGCTGAATACGGCAACAAGGAAATCGCGATTGCCGAGACCGAAATGCCTGGCCTCATGGCCGCGCGCGAAGAGTTCGGACCGACGCAGCCCCTCAAAGGCGCGCGCATCTGTGGCTCGCTCCACATGACGATCCAGACCGCCGTTCTGATCCAGACACTTGAAGCCCTCGGCGCAAAGGTGCGCTGGGTTTCGTGCAACATCTATTCGACGCAGGACCATGCTGCGGCCGCCATCGCTGCCAACGGCACGCCGGTCTTCGCCTACAAGGGCGAAACACTGGAAGAATACTGGGACTATACAGACCGCATGTTCCAGTGGCCGGACGGCGAAGGCCCGAACCTGATCCTCGATGATGGCGGCGACGCCACGATGTACCTCATCCTCGGCGAGCGCGCTGAAAACGATCCGGCCTTCCTCGAGAAGCCAGGTTCGGAAGAAGAGAAATTCCTGTTCGCCCAGATCGAGAAGCGCATGAAAGCTTCGCCGGGCTGGTTCGCCAAGACCAAAGCTGGCATACGTGGCGTGTCCGAAGAGACAACGACCGGCGTGAACCGCCTCTACCAGCTCGAAAAGAAGGGTGAACTCCCATTCCCTGCCATCAACGTCAACGACTCGGTCACCAAGTCCAAGTTCGATAACAAATATGGCTGTAAGGAATCACTCGTTGACGCGATCCGTCGCGGCACGGACGTGATGATGGCTGGCAAGAAAGCCTTCGTCGCCGGCTATGGCGATGTCGGCAAAGGCTCAGCCGCTTCGCTCTCAGGCTCCGGCGCCCGCGTTTCGGTCTCCGAAGTCGACCCGATCTGCGCCCTTCAGGCTGCAATGGACGGTTATGACGTGCTTACGATGGAAGAGGCTGCCTCGAAGTTCGACATCTTCGTCACCGCGACCGGCAACAAGGACATCCTCACCGTCGACCACATGCGCGCGATGAAGGACATGGCTATCGTCTGCAACATTGGTCACTTCGACAACGAGATCCAGGTCGAAGGCCTGCGCAATTTCGAATGGACGAACATCAAGCCGCAAGTCGACATGATCACGTTCCCTGATGGCAAGCGCATCCTGCTCCTATCCGAAGGCCGTCTCGTGAACCTCGGCAACGCTACAGGCCACCCGAGCTTCGTGATGTCCGCCTCGTTCACCAACCAGACGCTGGCACAGATCGAACTTCACCTGCGCGCCGACGAATACGAGAACAAGGTCTACACACTGCCCAAGCACCTCGACGAGAAAGTGGCCATGCTGCACCTCGACAAGCTGGGCGCTCAGCTGACCAAGCTCTCCGAAGGCCAAGCCGACTATATCGGCGTCACGACCGAAGGCCCGTTCAAGCCAGAACACTACCGCTACTAGGCTGGAGCGGCACAGGCATTGAGCCAGGAGCATATCCTCACGCTTTCCTGCCCTGACAGGGTGGGTCTGGTCGCGACACTCGCGCGGCTGATGGAACGGCATGGCTGTTTCATCGCCTCGTCGCGCACCTTTGGTGATCCGGATACAAGCCGTTTCTTTGCCCGCCTCGTCTTCCAGTCGGAAGGCGGGGATGATGTGCCCGCTGGCCTTAAGGCCGACCTTGAGGATGCCGCAGGCGAGTTGTCCGCCACCTGGGGCATCCACATGGTCGGCCAGCCGGTCAAGACACTCTTGCTGGTCTCCAAGTCTGACCATTGCGCCAACACACTGCTCTATGGCGCCCGGCGCGGCGAACTGCCAATCGAGCCGGTTGGCATCCTGTCGAACCATCGCACACTCGAAGAGGGCTTCTCGCACTGGAGCCTGCCCTTCTTCCACGTACCCGTTACCGCCGACACGAAGGCCGACGCCGAAGCCCGTATGTTCGCGTTGATCGAAGAGACCGGCGCGGAACTCATTGTGCTTGCGCGCTACATGCAGGTGCTCAGCAATGAGGCCTGTACGCGACTTGCCGGTCGCTGCATCAATATCCACCATTCCTTCCTGCCAAGCTTCAAGGGCGCCCAGCCCTACCATCAGGCGCATGCGCGCGGCGTTAAGGTGATCGGCGCGTCCGCGCATTATGTAACGCCCGATCTCGACGAGGGCCCGATCATCGCTCAGGCGACTGAGGGTGTCGATCACACTTATAGTCCGGCCGACATGATCGAACTTGGTCGCCACCTTGAAGGCACGGCGCTGCTGCGCGCCGTAAAGGCCCACGCCGAACATAGAATATTCGTCAACGCTGGCAAGACGGTTGTCTTTGCCCGATAGTCCCCAACGCTACGCTTGCGAGGAAATAGAAAATGAAAATGAACGACTTTGAATTCACCAGCGAAAGCGTTGCCGAAGGTCACCCGGACAAGGTCGCTGACCAGATTTCCGACGCCATCGTCGACCTGTTCCTGACCAAGGACCCGTCGGCGAAGGTCGCGGTTGAAACGCTGACCACGACCAACCGCGTCGTTCTGGCCGGTGAAGTACGCACGAATAATGGATCTGTCGTCACCCATGATGAAATGATCCAGGCGGCACGCGATGTCGTCAAAAAGATCGGCTATGAGCAGGATGGGTTCCATTGGAAAAAAATGGATGTCAGCTGCTATGTCCACGGACAGTCTGCTGAGATCGCTCAGGGCGTTGAAGAAGGCCAGGGCCTGTTTGCCGAAGAAGGCGCAGGCGATCAGGGCATCATGTTCGGTTATGCCGCCGATGAGACGCCAGAGCTGATGCCGGCCACGCTGATGTATTCCCACCAGATCCTTCAGCGCATGGCAGAGCTGCGTCATTCCGGCGAACGTCCAGAATTCGAGCCCGACGCCAAGAGCCAAGTGACACTCCGCTATGTGAACGAAAAACCGGTCGGCGTGAACGCGATTGTCGTGTCCACGCAGCACAAAGAAAGCGCCACGCTGGAACAATTGCGCGAACTGGTTCGTCCGATTGTTCGGGGCGTTCTGCCCGATGGCTGGTTCCCGCCGGAAGACAAGTTCTACGTCAACCCGACCGGCAAGTTCGTCATCGGCGGACCGGACGGTGACGCTGGTCTTACCGGGCGTAAGATCATCGTCGATACTTACGGCGGCGCTGCGCCCCATGGCGGCGGCGCTTTCTCCGGCAAGGATCCGTCCAAGGTCGACCGCTCGGCCGCCTATGCCACGCGCTACCTCGCCAAGAACGTCGTTGCTTCAGGCCTTGCCAAGCGCTGCACGATCCAGGTCTCCTACGCCATCGGCGTGTCGCAGCCCCTGTCGGTCTATGTCGACACGCACGGCACAGGCCTCGCCGACGAAGAGCGCATCGCCAAGACCCTGCGCGACTTGTTCGACCTGTCGCCAAAAGGCATCCGGACGCACCTGAAACTGAACAACCCGATTTATGCTGGCACGGCCGCTTATGGCCATTTCGGCCGCGAGCCGGGCGCCAACGGCACGTTCACATGGGAAAAGACGGATCTTGTTGAGGAGCTGAAGCGGCTCATCAATTAAGATAATTTGCGCGGTTGTGCGGATTCTAGTGGGCGGTCTTCTCTGTAAAGGTTACCGCCCACATTGGGCTGCTTACCTCCCACAAGACTCTCGGAAGCAGACGAGAGTCTGTTCTGCTGAACATCAGTGACTTTGCGGAGAGAAGGCCCTCATAGTGAAACCAGATGCGACCATCAGGATCTTAAGGCTTCCCTTCACTCGCAGCGGCCTATATTTCGAAATATACCAGACGTAGGGTCCTTTTTACCTACTTGGCATCAATATGGAATTGCCTATGAGCTCTTCAAATCCCTCAATTTTGATCCCAGTTCTAGATGATTGGCAGAGCCTAGATGTCCTCCTGAAAAATATATCCGGAACTAATTTGCCATCAGGCAGAAACATTGATGTTGTGGTCGTTGACGACGGATCCCGCATGGCGCCAGAGCTTTCGGAGAGCCTTCTTGAAGGCTCAGTGCAGAGCGTCCGCATCCTTAGTCTAAAGGCGAATCAGGGCCACCAGCGTGCGCTAGCGCTGGGTTTGGCACATATCTACAATGAAATGACTCCCGAGTTCGTGATAGTTATGGATAGCGATGGTGAGGACCGCCCTGAAGAACTGTCTGCGCTCATTCTGGCACATGAGGCCGCACCTGACACCATCGTTGTCGCGCAGCGGCACCGTCGGTCCGAAGGATTCGTCTTCAGGCTCTTCTATCAGCTCTACAAGCTTCTGTTCATTTGGTTCACGGGGAAGCCTATTTCATTCGGAAACTTCTCGCTCCTGCCGCGGTCCAGACTTGGCAATGTCGTGTTCAACTCCGGTGTATGGAACAACCTTGCCGCGACGATGCTGAAGTCCCGCGTTCCCATCACTTTCGTGCCGACACAGCGCGGAACGCGTTATCACGGCAAGTCCACGATGAATTTTACCTCACTGATGATCCACGGGTTCAGTGCAATGGCCATTTTCAGCGATATCGTTATCGGCCGCGTAATCCTAATGCTATCAGTACTCTCAGCCTTCGTCGGGCTCACGGTCGTTGCTGTCATTGTCATAAAGCTGGGCACGACGACCTTTGTCCCGGGCTACGCGACCAACATTATTCTGTTTTTGGTAACATTTCTGTCGCTTGCCCTGCTCACCGGCTTCCTGATGATCCTTTCTCTGCTGTCTCGACGTGATCAAGCCTCCGCGTTGCCGACGCAGCTCGTTAATGAGCTCATGCGCGAAGTCATACAAGTGGCGCCTCGCTCAGCGACGGAGCGGGTCAGCGCGTGACCCCCGCCCAGCGCTTGGTGAACCTGGTCCGATCGGAGTTGGCCATGCGGGCTGTGAGATTCTTTTTTATCGGCCTCATAGGTACCGGGGTATATGTTTTTATCGGGTATTCGCTCATCTGGTCAGGCATGCATGTTATATTGGCCCATGTCATTGCCACCGCGCTCAGCCTGCTAGTCTCCTATGCGGTGCAGAAGACATTTACCTTTAAGGTCAATGGGATGCACAGACGTATGGGACCGCGTTTTTTAATCGCAACGGTAGCGCTTGTCCTGACCCAGCTCACCCTCGTTACTTGCCTAAAGCACCTCAATGTCCAGAGCGAGCTGATCCTCGTGGCGAGCACGCTTTTCTATCCGCCCGCGAGCTTCTTGGTTCATAACTTCTGGACGTTCAAAACCGGCAATGTCACCGAAGAGAATTCGCCGAGTATCTAGTTGTGGAGTCTCAATAGGTTGTCCTCGGCGATCCCGAGACGACTGAAGGGTGTTTGATCTTTAATGCCTCCGTGGCGTCGATGCCAGTTGTACATGTGCGTCCATCCTTTGAGATGATCTGCTCGGTGGTCTGAGGTTTGATATGTGCGCGCATAGGCCCATTCGCGGATGGCGGTCTGGATGAAGCGTTCAGCCTTGCCATTGGTCTTGGGTGTATAGGGTTTTGTCCGAATGTGGCGCAGGCCCAGCTGCCTGCAGGCCGCGGCAAAGTCTCGCGAGATGTAGCAGCTGCCATTATCAGTCATTACCCGGGTCACGCTCACGCCGAGGGTCTTGTACCAGGCGACCGAGGCTTTCAGATGTGCAACCGCCGAGATGGCTTGCTCGTTGGCGAAGATGTCGGTGTAGGCAAGCCGGGAATGGTCATCCACACAGACGTGAACGTATTCCCAGCCATAGCCTTTCTTGACGGGCCCGCGCGGCGTTGACTGGCCTGTCCGGTCGCCTGTCACCCGATGTCCAGGGCGTTCAAATCGCCCGAGTTTTTTGATGTCGAGATGAATCACGTCTCCCGGAGCATCGTGCTCGTAGCGCCTGACGGGCTCTGGTGGGTCAAGGTCTCGCAGGCGTGAAAGCCCGGCGCGTTTCAGCACCCGGCTGACTGTGGCGGGCGAGACGCCTGTCAGGCGTGCGATATGCTTTCGGGTCAGGCGTTCACTGCGCAGGGCGAGGATGCGGGCGACCGCTTCCGGATCGGTAGGTTGGTGCAGGCGATCTGGCCGTGAAGACTTGTCCGTCATACCGCCAAGGCCAAGGCGCCTGTACCGGGCGACCCACCGCAAGACCGTCTTGCAACAGACACCATAGGCTCTGGCGGCCGCACTGGGAGTCAGCCGCCCCGAAACAACATCCATTGCCAATTCTTCTCGACGGATAGGCGTCAGACGGGCATTCTTGTGCAGGTTCATTCGGGTGCTCTTTCGAAAACTGAGGTGTGGTAACTCCAGTCTTCTCGATCGGCCCCGAATGGACAACCTATTGAAAGATCACATCTAAAGCCAATAAGCTCCCAATACCAGGACCGACGCGATAACGGCATCCCATAAGCAAGCAAATATAATTATTACGACCGGAACGTATTGAAAATGAAGATAATTGACAATCAGAAAGAGAACGCCAAAAGAGGCCGAAAGTGATGTAATTTCATAGACTTTGGCTTTGATTGACCTGTCGTGTGCGACTTCGACATTCGATTTCATGAATCATCCTCTTCCGGCACTCTAGCAGCTTCCATATGCTGAAGGCGGAGAAATGATAAATAAGAAACACGGCTGCTCCAGCAATATGGCATCAAGCTTTGATATTGGGTGCATGGTCCGGTCCGAAGTTAACAGGCCATATGACAAATTCGATACATCTGTAATGGAAAACATATCCTGCGGAGAGAATGATCTCATGATTGGCAACTGCCGTGCCCAACGGCCATGTCATTGATCTCAATAGACAGATTGAACGCCTTAGGCTAACGCGCGGGATGCACGCCCTTAGCACGTGGCGACGGCATTCGAGAACACAAAGGCTATTTTCCCTATGTTGCCGACAGTACGCTTTTATTCTGCCCGTTTCTTAAAGACACTCTTTCGTCAGCGCTCAGGCCAAGTCCAGGGCCTCGCCATTGTGGGTGTGCTGGCAGTCGCATGGGCGTTGATGTCTCTTGGCACGCGCCCCTTCAATATCTTTGATACCGAATGGCTATGGGGGGATTTTGCACAAGTCTATCTCGGATGGTCGAAACACATGCGAGAGCCTGGATCCTGGGGGCTGCTTTCCACTACTGCTAGCGACCCAATTCCGTTGAACTTTTCCCTCTTCGATCCCATGCCGATTCTAATGGTGCCAGCAAAGCTGATAGCCTGGATGTTTCCAGCTGGTACGCAATATTTCGGCTTCTATTTCCTACTCTGCCTCTTTTTACAAGCCACGTTCGGTTACCTCGCAACGTCGGAAGTTCTCGAACTTCATAAGGAACCGGACGATACGCGAGGATGGGGCCCTCTTTTGATACAACTCAGCGGGGCCGTTCTGTGCATGACGATGCCCATAACGCTCAATCGCTTCTCAGGCCATACCGCACTGTCTTCGCAATGGTTGCTGATCATGTCGATCTGGGTTGCTCTTCGCACCCGTGACAGCAGCCTACGCGCCTGGCTCATCGGTAATTGCGCTATGATTCTTCTTGCTACTGGTTTCAACCCTTATCTGGCGGTGATGGTCGGGATCAGCTTGACAGGAATGGCTTTTTTCCAGACCAGACTGTTTAATTGGCAGATACAGATCGTGAAAATTGCCGCCCTAGCCGCCACCGGCCTCTTCGGTCTGTGGTTCTTCGGTTTCACAAGCGGCGCAGGTGTCGCCGAAGGCGGTTATGGCGTGTTCTCGATGAACATGCTGGGTCCCATCGATTCCAATGGCTTTGCCACCCTATTGCCCCTCGATATTGTTGACCCCACGACAGGCCAGACATTCGAAGGATTCAACTATCTCGGTTTAGGCCTCATTCTCCTGATACTGACAATGTCGATTCTACTCTACAGGACGAGTATCGATTCACGACTTCCCATTGTAGCAGCGCTTACTATCAGTTGTTTCTCTTATATGCTCGCCCTATCGACCACGGTAACCTTTTCAGGGGTCACGTTTGTGGCCCATTTGCCCGAGTTCGCCGAGAATATACTGAAGCGATTCCGGGGGTCCGGTCGATTTTTCTGGGTCGGTGCGTTCTGGCTAACAATAATTGCTGTCGCCGTTTTGGTGCGTCGGCTTCCCGGTCGCTTAGGCGTGACGATTATCGTGCTCATAACCATTGTCCAGTGTATTGATGTGGCAGGCTACAGCCTGAAGACCCGCCACGCCATCTCTTCGTTCCAGCGGCTTCACTACACTCTGCCCGCTGAAGCCATCGCAGGCCGTACTGTTACCACCGTGAAGGTCTTTCCACCGTGGCAGTGCGATCCGTTTCATACGCCCGGGGGCGTCCGCAACTACGAGATATTTGGCTTCCTAACTCTAGATCATGGATGGACCACGAACAGCTTCTATGCCGCCCGCACACCAGAGAACCAGAAGGCATACCACTGCGATTATGCGTCACGGCTCTCGGAGATAGACCCGACGGCCATATATTTCCTATCAACTGCAATCCATGACAGTTATGCCGCCGAGATTGGTTCACGTCTCAATTGCAAGCCGGATGAAGAGCTTTTGGAGACTCAAATCTGCAGGCCAATGGTTCCAGATTGAATAACGTACTGCATCATTTTGCGCTCGCCACGGACTCTGGTCGGTGATCGAGATGACTCTCTCGCGCATAAGCATCATGGCGACACGGTGATGGCCTTAACCGCCTACCAAAAAGCAAAAGGGCAACGAGCATGCTGACTAGTCCGTTAGCATGGATTGTCGATATAGCGCGACGGGAATAGGCGTTCTTCTGGATCCTGATACTCGGCGTCGTTACATATCTTCCACCGGCGTTAGACTATTTCTCAGCCATGCCGGGTGATCTTGGAGATTCGCGGTTTAACGCGGTCATTCTTGAGCATCTGTATCTCTGGACGATCGGCAAGGCCGACCATCTCTGGTCGCCAGATTTCATGTACCCGTTCAAGGGCGTACTGGCATTTAGCGATAACCATTTCGGGTCCGGGCCAATCTATGTTGTGCTCAGGCTTGTGGGACTAGACCGATACGTATCTTTCCAAAGCTGGTTCCTCGCCGCGCATGTCATCAGTCTCGCTTCCGCGTATTATGCCCTACGGCGTTGGAAATACGCGCCCATTGAAGCGGCGTTCGGAGCCTTTGTATTCGCGTTTGCGCTGACTATTCTCGCCAAGGCGGGGCATTCTCAGCTGCTCTACCGATTCCCCATACCGCTTGCCCTTCTATCTGCGTGGCAAGCCTTGGCTTGTGGAAAGACGGAAAAGCTCGGCTGGGTAGCCATCTGGACCGCTTGGCAATTTCTGTGCTCTATCTACCTCGGCATCTTCCTTTTGATGCTACTCGGCGCTTTTGGATCGACGGTGCTAATAGCACGCCGGGGATGTCCCCTGAATGAAGCAATTCAGCGGTTTGCTACTCTTAAAAGGGTAACGGCCGCAAAGTTCGCATCGGCGCTCGTTCTGAGCGCCAGCGTGTTTGGCGTCCTGTTGTGTAATTATGCCCGGATTCAGCACTTATACGGACTGAAACGCCACTATGGCGAAGTCTTCGCCATGCTTCCGCGCATCCAGAGCTACCTGGCAATCATCCCCGAAATTAAGGGGCTTGAAAACTGGACTTCTCCGGCTTTGATAAAGCACGGAGACGACACTGAACAAATCGAGATTTACCGACGCACAGATCCTCGCAATCCTGAAGCAGGGCGAAGGCGGTGTGTCCGTTGCGGACCTATGCCGCGAGCATGGGATTAGCAACGCGACCTATTACAACTGGCGAGACAAGTACGGCGGGATGGATGCAGCGATGCTGTCCGAGATGAAATCCATAGCCGAGGAAAACCGGCGGCTCAAGAAGATGTATGCCGAAATGGTGATATAGAATGAGCTCTTGAAGGATGCGCTTGGAAAAAAGTAGCAAGGCCGTCTCAGCGACGCGAGATGGCCAAAGAGGCTGTTCAAAGGAAGGGCGTTCCCGTTGCACTGGCGTGCCGCGCCTTCGGCATCAGCGAGACCTGCTACCGCTACGAGGCGAAGCTGTCGGATGAGAATGCCGAAATTGCCGACTGGCTGATGCGGCGGGCAAGTTCTGATGCGACAAGGCGCTGGGGCTTTGGCCTTTGCTATCTGTTACTGCGCAATATGAGGGGCTTTGCCTGGAACCACAAACGGATTCGCCGTATCTATTGCGAGCTGGAGCTGAATCAACGCATCAAGCCGAGGAAGCGGCTGGTGCGGGAGACGCCGGAACCGCTGGCCGTGCCGGAATGTCCGAACGAGATGTGGTCGATGGAGTTTATGGCAGACCAGTTGGCCGACGACCGCTCGTTCCGAACACTGAACGTACTTGATGAGTTTAATCGCGAAGGACTTGCCATCGAAGTCGACTTCTCCCTCCCTGTTGCACGGGTTGTCCGCACGCTCAACCAGATCATCGAGTGGCGTGGAAAGCCGATGGGTATACGGGTCGACAATGGCCCTGAATACGTCAGTGGGAAACTGCAAACCTGGGCGCAAAAGCGCGGCGTCGGTCTGTTCTACATCCAGCCTGGCAAGCCACAGCACTGCGACCCGTCCGCCATCGGTTCAAGGGCGGGAAGCAGGTCTATGTTGAACGATACAACCGAACGGTCCGCCAGGAGTGGCTCGGCCAGTTCATCTTCAACACAATCGAGGAGGTCAAGGATCACGCCACGCGCTGGCTATGGACATACAACAACGAGCGCCCGAACATGGGCATCGGCGGGATCACCCCCGCCATGAAACTGAAACTTGCCGCGTGAAGTCTAGGAAACAGGCCCATTAAAAATGGGATGATTACCAAGGCAAGTGCTCCCTTCGGAAAATGGGGCACGCAGACCTTCATTGCCGGTTTGCGATGCGACGGGGTTGTTGCGCCCTGAATCGTTGAAGGCGCAATAAATGGCGCGGCATTCGACATCTATGTCGAGACCCAGCTTGCCCCGCTCCTGCAGCCCAGCGACGTCGTGATCCTCGACAACCTCAATGTCCACCGAAGCCCGCGTGCCGCAGAAGCCCTCGCCGCACGCGGCGCCTGGTTCCTCTTCATTCCGAAACACTCCCGCGGCCTCAACCCGATCGAGATGGCCTTCTCGAAACTCAAAGCTCACTTGCGAGCGGCAGCGGCCCGAACCTTTGACGAGATCGTCAAAGCCGTTGGCGACATCTGCTCCCTCTTCACGCCCGAAGAATGCTGGAGCTTCATCAAAGCCATGAACTATGTTGCAGAGTGAGCGTACGGTGCTCTAGGGTCGCTTTTGCAAGCCCGTTAAAATGCCAATGTTGCCACTCGAGCAGCATCGGCATTTCCGGTTACAGATGTCTGAAGAAAGTCATTACGACCGATGACGTTCATATCGCTCTCAAAGATCACCACATCCGAAACCTGACCCGCTATTTGACCGACGTCTCCAATGCGTCAAGGAACATATCGCCTTCGCTTTGGCACTTTGTCTCAAACGTTTCGGCCAGGGAAACTTCAATCGGAGCTCCCATCAGCCCAACACCTTCTTGCATCAGCCCCACGAGGATGGACGTAGCACCGGCATCCACGCTCCCACGGCCGACATGAAGTGACATAAGAAGTTCGTTGCCAGGCGCTAGCAGCAAAGGCAAAGGATGTCGTGTCGCAACGGGCTGCATGATCCGACCTTCCCATGAGACCAGCATAGAACACAGCACAACACCGTTTGTCGCGTCGGTCTGACCTTGGCTGAACCAAGGCACCTTCGTCTGATTGGTCATTTTGACAACGAGGCGGATCACTTGCTGAGACGCGAGAAATTCGGCATTGCCTACCTTTTCTATACGCCCACCGTTTCGATCGCGTTTCGAGAGAGGGCCGTCCATGAACAGATGCCCGATCCCGCTCGCGCCTTCCCTGTCGAGCTGGCCGGGCTGGAACGTTGCATACCATTGCCCTTGCAAGGCGCTCTGTATCTGCTGACCGCTTTCGTCCCACGTGATCCCGACACCGTCGCCCGAGGTGGCGACCGGGTCCGGGCGGGGCTTCGTCCGGATCAGATTTGCCAAGGCGTCAGAATTTCCGGATTCAAAGTATCGAATGGCCGCCTTTTTGCCCGCCACTTCCCTGAATACGGGAAGGTCGCTCGCAAGGGTGGGCTTGCCGTATCGGGCGGCTTCAATCACCGGCAAGCCAAATCCTTCTGCATAAGACGCGGCAATTAATGCGTCCGATCGGGCATAGACTTCGGCCAGTTCCTTGTCGTCGACATTGCTGCGCCATTCGAGACGGTTACCAAGCTCCGTATGCTGGATGATGCGATCAATCAAAGCATCGGCCCCCCAACCCCGTCGCCCGACCAAAGTCAACGATACATCGACGCCCTCGCGCCACAGCTCGTCGAACGCATCCAGTACGACACGGTGCCCCTTACGAGGCTCCAATGTGCCGACCATGAGGTAGTCAGGGCGATCAATCGGAATTTCCCTTGAGGGTGCTATAACACCGGGCGCTGCAAAATCAGCGCCCAGGTGAAAATAGCCAACTTCCATCGAACGCGGAAACTTGATCGCCTCTAACAAGGACAACAGCTCGTCGGCGACCGCCTTGGAAATACATAAAAAGCCGGTAGAGTAAATGAGTGCAGATTTCAGCCAGGCGGAGAAAATCTCCGGCATGCCATCCCCGCAAAAAGCCGGCGTATGGACCGGCACGAGATCATAAAGCACGCTAATGATCCGGGCACCGGAAAGTCGCGCAAGGCGCAAGTTTTCCAGGTGTTGCGCGTGAAACTCCCAAGAGCTGTCCAGCATGAGAATGGTGTCATTCGGGCTAATCCGGATCGTGTCGTCGCGGTGTGTATCCCAAGTGCCGGTTTTGTCATCAATTGAGGTGCGGAAAAACCCCAGCCCCGTATCGGCGCCCATGAGAACAACTTCCATATCCTCCGGCGCATGGTCCATCAGGTATTGCGAGATTTTCTTGACCACGCGCTGGATGCCCGTTTTGTGGTCAATCCGCGCAGTCGACGTAATGTCGACCAGCAGACGCGGCGCCTGTTCAGGCATGGGCTCTGCTGCCGCAAGCAATTCCGACGCCGGCATGGCCGCGTACGGAATCTTGCGAACTGCCTCAACGGCGAGCGCACGGAGCTTGTCGATGGATGGGGTCGTCAACTGCTTGCGCGCCACCAGCGATTTCAGCGCTTCGACCGTACGCTCGGCTGTATTGTCCCAAGTGAACGCGTCCGCGCGCTTTCGCGCCGACACCAGCAAAGACTCCATTTCGGGCGGATCTGACAACACCCAGGCGATTTTATCGGCAATGTCCGATACGTTTTCTGGATCGAACAGGAATTTCCCGGCGCCAACTACTTCAGGCAGAGCGCCGCGGTCAGACGCTATCACGGGCACACCACAAGACATCGCTTCCAACGCGGTGAGGCCGAACCCTTCAAGTAAGGACGGCTGAACGCAAAGGTCGACGCTCTTGTACAGTCCCACCAGATCATCGTCACCGGCGAACCCGAATAGTCTGAGAGATTCACCTGGCAATGCCGCAGCCGCCCAGTTGCTGCGCAACTCAGCCAATTCCACCGGCTGGGGTTCTCCAACGATGATCAGCTCCAGCTTGGCGACAAGCGAAGCAGGCAACTTGCCGATCGCGGCAACCAGGCGGGCAAGATTCTTGCGCTGGTCCAATCCACCCACATAAAGCAGAGACTTGCGATCAGGGGAGACAAAGGACTTTACATGACGTGATACCGGGCGCTCGGTCCGGCTGACGAAATCCGGGCTGAGGCCGGCAGATATGTTCACAGTGTCAGCAGGCTCGCCCACTGCCATAGCTTCGCGGCGCGCGTAATCCGAGATCGTCAGCAACAGATCAAACCGGCCAAGCGCCTCCAGGCGCCGCTTGTAAGCCATACGCTGGCCGTAATGCTGCTGGTAAAGGCGCGGCAGTCGGTGCGGAATTATGTCATAAAAAATGGCTGCGGTCGGAACCGGCATGTCTTGAGACGGCAAGAATGGGCTCAATGGAACCGCGTCGCCCTCGAAAGAAGAGAGGCAGAGCGCGACGTCCGGCTGTAGAGTAAGCGCATGGTGTGTGATCGCAATCTGACTCAACATCCGGTGGGTTGTGTACCCCGTCAGCGCCTCCGGGCCATCTTCGGCCCCGAACCAGAAATGGTGTTTGCCGTGATCCAATACGGCACCCAAACGAACGCTGGCTTCCTCAGCGGATTCCAAGTCGGACGCATTGAAAGAAATGTGCAAGTCCAACCCAAATCGTGGGTGCTGAAGCGCCCTTACCAGTTCGAATGCATATCGGCCGATGCCGCGATGTCGACTGGCCGACTGGAAGCATTGACCGTCCAGCCAGACCTTCATGATGAACGTTCCGATTGCGAAAGCAGGGTATAAAACGCATCCACGGCTCTCTCGTCAGCGAACTGACGAACCTTGGCAATCCGCAAGGCCATAACATCTGCACTGCGCGCAGATAACGCAGGTGAAACCGGGGCGCTTCGTGCGCGCAACTCGTAAACCTTGTTCATGAATACGCGCAGAGGGCGGGTTATTTTCCAGCTTCGGCTTGCCTCGATCTGCGCTATGCGCGCCCGCAAGGCGTCAACTTCAACAGGAAGCTGGGATTCGTAAGACGCTGAGCTGAGATGTGTCATGTTTTCTGCTATCGCCGCGCGCATTTCCGCATTCAGTGCCTTGAATCGCCAATATTGCTCGCTGCCAACCTGTGAGCGCATATACGGCTTGCGAGCAGAGGTTTTCAGTCCCGAATTCGCGTTCAAAAGTGTTCTCCTGGCATGGCCTTAATACGGGGCACGTTCGATTTTAGAGGTTCTGGAGTCATCAACCAAAAAACGCTCTGCTGATTTCTGCGGCGCGCGAATCAATTATTCGACATTGATCGAGTCGCTTAGCTCCGATGCCCTTCATCTTGATCTATTGCGAGAGCACCCTCCCGCTTGCAAGTCCCGCAAGGTCAAATACTGCTAATTCAGCCCATCATGACCGCTTCGTCTGTATGTTCAGATGGCTTGAAGAGGACAGAATACAGTTCTTGATAGCAAACTAAAGGTTTGTCGATCCATGGCGGCATAGAATTATTTCTTACAAAAAGAACACAGCCCGTAGTCGCGTTTTGTCCATATTTGGGTAACACACTCTGGAACAATATGCGTCATCATGGCGTGATACCTTCACGCTTGTAGAGTTGGGTCAGCTGTGCTTACAGCGCTAATCGGAACTAGAATGGGATCGATAGAATTGAAACGGCTTCTCAGGTCCATCGGCAGATCATTGGCTTCATGGCCAATCGTAGGCCGCTTCGTTCGCATCACCATTCACCTCACGCGGCTACCGGAATTCCGCGAGGCGACGCTTGAAGCGAACGCGCGCGTCGCGCTTTTGACGCATCAGGCGGAAGCGATGTCCAAAAACATAGGGTCCCTGCAAGAAACGCTGGCGAAACAGCAGGCGCTGGAGCATGAACTCAGCGCCCTGCGGGTGGAAACGATTGAGCAGAAGGAGCGCGGAGAGCGCGCCGCAAGTACAGCGGCCGATATCGCCGCTCGCCTGTCCCGCTTCGAGAACGATCAGATCCCCAACCTGCTGGCGACGATCTCAGAGCTCAATCACCGGCAATTGAGTGACAAAAAGGACATCGATAACCTGGTTCAGTCGTTTCCAATCTCTCTGCGAAGCATCAAGCGAGACGTGGTCGAGACGCGCCAGTCGCTCAGTTCGGAACTTGGCAATTTGGGCACTGCCGTTGAGGAAAACCGACGTTCCATCGAGGCGCGATTCGACGAATTCGGTGTAAATGTGGACTCACGATTTCAGGAAACCAAGACGCTTCAGCAAAGTCTGGAGGCGCACATCGCGGCGTTTGATCAGCGGTTGGAGGAACACGTTTCTCAAACATGGGACGGCATCATCAACGAAGCGAACAAGACGCGCGATGCGCTTTCTCTCGAAACACAGAAGGCCGTTGATTCCCAAGACGCCCTTCAGCATCAGTTCAATGCCTTCAATGAAGGCGTTCACACGCTAATTCATGACGCGCTAGAACCGCTTCAGGCCCAGCGCACAGACATGGAAGACCGACTGGCGCAACTTGCCTCGCGCAACGCCACATCGTCCGACGAGTATGACACGCTTCGCCATCATCTTGATGCGATAAACCAGTCCACCGAATACCTGCTCAACCGCGTGGAATTCATCCGGCGAGAAGTGATGTTCGAAATGCGCTACGGCGCTGGCAATGATGAAAAAATGGACGATGTCGAACCGGAAATCGTCTACCCTGAAAAGTTAAAAGTTGCCAGAAAGACTGGATTGAAACTCAATTTGGGCTGCGGTCACATCGCTTTGGATGACTATATCAATGTTGATCGTCGCAAGCTGCCGGGCGTTGATATTGTCGCTGAGATTGACGCCCTCCCCCTCAAGAAAGGCGAAGCGACGGAGATTTTCTCAGCGCATGTCCTTGAGCATTTTCCACAGGAACAGCTCAAACGTGAATTGCTCCCATATTGGGTCGACCTGCTTAAGAAGGGCGGCAAGTTTCGCGCCGTCGTGCCTGATGCAGAAGCAATGACCCAGCATTATGCCAAAGGCGACTACCCCTATGATGATTTCCGCGAAGTCATGTATGGTTCACAAGACTATGATGGCGATTTCCATTACAATATGTTCACACCGGACAGCCTGACAGCTCTGCTGGAAGAAGCTGGCCTGAAAGACGTCGAGCTTATCGAGAGCGGCCGCAAAAACGGCGCTTGTTACGAGTTCGAGATATTGGCGCGGAAGTAGGCTTCTGCACTCTGGGGGAGTGGAATTTTTGTTAGACGATGTATTCATTGACCCAATTTCGGGCAAACTCCTAACTGAAAGCAAAGTAGGAGAGTTCCTAGAGTGCGAAGGCATTCGGGTTCCGTTTAAGGATGGTGTTGTCGATTTCTACGGGCGGATGACTCAAAGCGCGGCGCCTTTTTCAGAAAAGCCAAATAATCACGATGAGATCATCGGAGCTCAAACCACCGTCAATACGGGTGATTGCCCCCCCGACGAAGTAATCGACTCGGCGCCGGAACTCAGGGCAGCCCACGAACATGCTTTCGAGGCGACCAAGGAAAGTGGTGGCAACATCTACGGCTCACTGGCGGATGCCGCAAGTATCACGCAATCTGGTCATGAAGCACGAATGCGTCTGCTGAATGAAATCGAACTAGGCGACCTATCCGATAAGACCGTGGTGGATTTTGGTACAGGCCCATGGAGCTTCGCGGCAATATTCGACAAGCTGCGAGCTGGTGGCCTCTGTATCGGTTTCGACGTATCGGCAACAGCACTTCAATACGCCTGGAACGGAACTTCGGAAGTCTGCCGAAGTAGAACTGTTTACGCGACAAGCGATGGGGAAGTCATTCCACTAGCTGACAATTCTGTAGACATATTCTTCGGTGGAGAAGTTATCGAACACGTGCGGAACCCGCTACAGTTTATGCAAGAGATTGCAAGGGTCTGCAAAGATGGCGCGGCTATCATTCTGACGACGCCCAACAAGGACGCATTCGCGTATCGCGTACACGGACTACAATATTGTGTGGGACCAGAGCATATCGCATTGCTTTCTCACGAAGAATTCCATGATATTCTCTCCGCATTTTCAACTGATATACAGATTTTTGGATATGAAACATCTATAGGCCCATCTGAAGATGGGTTTCCCACCGATCAGTCGCTTCTGAAGATATTCCAGACTCGGTCAAAGCACTTTCCCGAACTCGCAACAGGTCTTGTCTCGGTCAGCCGGATAAAGAAAAGTCTTTATCTGAAGAATGCACAGTCTCTTAGACTGAAAGAAACGATAAACACTGATCCTCGCCTCCACTATTCTTTTGAGCGGCAGTCGATGACTCTGTTTGGTTCTGTTGTGGGCACCTTACTAAACAAGGAATTGCCTCTCGAAATACAGACCAAAGGACGAATTATCTCCTTGCTGTTTTGGGGTCATGATTGGAGCGGCGAAGTCGAAATCACATGCGGAACAGTAAGCCTGACCCAAAATTTATACTCCAAATATGGCGGCTTTATTCGGGTCGATATAAACAACGATTCTCTATCGAATACGCTTTCGATACAAGCTAAGGGGACCAAAGATCCGCGCTCCTACGATTGCCAAGTGATATTCTACAAGCTCATTGAATATATCGACGTGGCGTAATGGTAAGACACATGGCTCTTCGTATTCGTCGACCAGCGCTCTTGATCTGAGCAACGCTGTGCAAAGGATCCAATGATCATATGACTCAACATCTCGAACTCACACCCCAAAATATAGCTGCGTTTATGGAAGAATGCAGCCTGAAGATTCAAGAGAGCCATGAAAATTGGCACTCCTTTGTAAATTCTGTAAAATTCGAAGTTCCGCCGAGCGAAGTCCCGAAGGACGTAAAGTCACAGGCTTACTTGGAATATCAGCTCAACTTATGGCGTATAGTTTCAGGTAGAGACTCTTACGATATTGATATTTGCGAAGCGAATAATAATCTGAAATCCGTCAACTCCATAGTGGATACGTATCCGTTCGTCACAAAAGACAGGACGACGATCACAAATTATTTTATGGGAGTCGTGTCGATTTTCGACAAAATTGGACTTGTTCCTCCGGCCAATATTGTCGAGTTCGGCGTGGGCTGGGGGCACACGACACGCTTTCTTGCGAATTGCGGTTTCTCGGTAACGGCACTGGATATCGAGCGCGACTTCTTGGACCTCATTCCAAAGTTTTCGCTGCCCGGAACACCGGAGGTAGCGCTTGTGCATGCTGCCTTTCACGAGGGAAATTTTGCCGCCAATTCGTTTGACGCAGCACTGTTTTACGAGTGCTTCCATCACTCACTCGATCATCGTGAATTGGTCTCGCAACTACGATCAATGCTACGATCAAACGGTAAAATCGTTTTTTGTGCTGAAGCGTTCTACGATGACTGGTTTGACTTTCCATGGGGCCTTAGGCTCGACGGACACTCGGTCTGGGCAATCCGCAACTTCGGGTGGATGGAGCTGGGATTTCGCAAAAGTTATATAAACGAATTACTTGCCGAATTTGACTTCATACCAGAGTGGTCAGCTGTTCCTAGCATAGGACCTATAGGTGAGTTTCTTGTGGCGTCACTTAACAAACAATAGACGTACAGTTGGAATCTCTTCATGCTTTCGTTCTCCATCGTCATTAATACCCTCAATCGTGGACCTTCGCTGGCGCAAACGCTGGAATCGTTCCGATGGCTGAAATATGGCGGCGATTTCGAGATCATTGTGGTGAACGGTCCCTCGACTGACAATTCGGCCGAAGTCATCGATGCATGGAAGCAGCACATCCGCAGTGGCACATGTGATATCGCCAACTTGTCGAAGTCCCGCAATATCGGCATCGCGATGGCCCAAGGCGACATCGTTGCGTTTATTGATGACGACGCAATTCCGGAGCCGGAATGGCTTAGTCACTTGGCTAAAGGGTACGATTCTCCCGCTATTGGCGGTGCGGGCGGCCTTGTTTTTGATCAATCTGGCTACACCTACCAATATGAGTTCTCGACAGCGAGCCGGCTAGCAAATGCTAACTGGGCTGCGGGCGCAGCGACAGAACACTTCTGCTTTCCACAATCCTTCGATTTCCCATATCTTCAGGGTACGAACGCCTCGTTTCGTCGCTCGGCGCTTCTTGAGGTGGGTGGGTTTGACGAAGAGATCGAGTTTTATCTGGATGAAACCGAGCTTTGCTGCCGATTGGTCGACGCAGGATTCGTGATAAGGCAGCTGAATTCAGCTTGGGTCCACCACAAGTTTGCGCCAAGCCATGTGCGGGATGAACACAAGATCACCCGCTACAGATATCCGGTCATAAAGAACAAGATATATTTTTCACTGAAGCATGGGCGTGAATTCCGCTCTGTTCAGGATATCCTGGAAGATAATGTGAAGTTCTCCAGCGCCCACGAAGCTGACATCAAATTCCACATCGAAGGAGGCCGCCTGCAAACGTCTGAACTCGAGAAGTTTAAGGATGAAAACGCGCGCGCCTGGGAGCGCGGTGTGGCACGCGGAATGTCGGACTCGTTTGAATTATTGACGCAAGAAAAACTCGACTACCATTCCGGCGCCTTCAAAAAGTTCCATCCGGTCACCGCAGACGACACCAAGGCCATGATTTTCGTGTCCCGCGATTTTCCACCGCAACATTCAGGCGGCATCGCAACGTTCAACAAAGATCTCGCCGAGGCAGCTGCGGCCGAAGGGCATATCGTGCACGTCATCACGCACTCAGACGATCTCAACCGTGTCGATTTCGAGCATGGCGTGTGGGTCCACCGTATGGTCATGAAGTCCGTGGAGCTGTCAGAAGACGCAGCGCAGCGCAATATCCCCCAACATATCTGGGACTGGTCGGCGACGGCGCTGGAGGAAGCCCGTCGCATCGCCACGCACCGCCCGATCGATATCGTGGAGGCGCCAATCTGGGACTGTGAAGGTATCGCATTCCTGTTGGAAGGCGACTGGCCGCTCGTCACCAGCCTGCAAACAACCCTTCGCTTCTTCCTGGATTATCATCCGGAATTGAAGGCCGATGAAAACTGGATGGCGTCTTTCGGTCACCCGATGATTAGGGCAGAGCGCGCGCTTATCATGGAGTCCGATGCACTGCGAGCCATCAGCGGCGCGATCCGAAGAGAAGTCGAGCAGGCGTATGATTGCGTCATCGAGGACGAACGGGTGACCGTGACCCCTTTGGGGATGCCGGACGCGCCCGCTCACACAGCCAAGCAAGACGACGCAGGATTGGACGTCCTGTTTGTGGGGCGTCTGGAACCTCGCAAGGGGATCGATACGCTGCTTGAAGCCATTCCCCTTGTCCTGGCGCAGCATCCCAACGTGCGTTTCCGCATCATTGGCGACGACAGTCTCCACATTCCTGGCAACGACATTACTTACAAAGAGGACTTTCTTGCCGACGAGGCAACCAGCCCATGTCGCAAGGCTGTTTCGTTCGAAGGCAGGGTGGACAATGATCGCCTGTTCCAGGCCTATGAAGACTGTGATGTCTTCGTCGCACCCAGCCGGTTTGAATCCTTTGGACTGATCTTCCTGGAGGCTATGCGCGTGGGGAAACCCGTGATTGGCTGTCGCGCCGGCGGCGTTCCGGAAATCGTTTCTGACGGCGATAATGGATTCCTGACGATGCCCGGCAATGTCCGGGACTTGGCTGATGCCATTTCGCAACTTGTGGGATCCGCCAGCCTGCGGGAAAGAATGGGCCGCCGCAGTCTTGAAATCTTCAATGAAAGATTCACATCGAGCAAGATGGCCGAGCATAATCAGAGGCTGATCGCGCAAGTAGGACGAAACGCCAAGCAGCGCGCGCGCGTGCGATGAACGTTTCCTTCGTCACCGGCGTTTGCGTCAATCATGATGCAATCTCCAATGCCGTCCGCGATGAAATCCGCTGGATGTCGGAAACAGGGAAATTCAATGTCAAACTCTTCGCCTATGCGTGCGACCATCCCAGCATAGATGTGCGATTAGTTCAGGGGCCTGCCGACGTCCTTTTAGACCCGCATTTCCAAAGTAGCGGCCTCATCATATATCATTTTGGTATCTATTTTCCCCTTTTCGACACCGTGATTATGCCACCGGCTGGCGCCAAACGGCTCGCGATCTTTCACAACATCACCCCCAAGCATCTATTGCCTGAAAAAGATCACGCGATAATCGATAAATCCTTCACGCAATTATCGAGTCTTGCGTTCGTGGATCACGTCGCCTGCGACAGCCAAACAAATCTGGAAGTGCTGCGCGAGGCAGGAATCAAAACAAGCGCGCGTGTGCTGTCGCTTGCGGTTCATTCCAAACTGACCGCGCCCGAGGCAAAGCCAAGTTTCAATGATGACATATTGCGTATCGCCTTTATCGGTCGCTTCGTCCGATCAAAAGGGCCGACAGAGCTGGTCGCCGCCATTCGTAATGTATTGAAGTGCCATCCGACCCAGGCAATTCGCGTCAACATGATCGGCAACGTGAACTTCTCTGACGCGGGCATCCTTGAAGAGCTGCACAAATCAATTGCCGAGCTGAACGCAGCTTATCCAAAAACCGTGCATCTGGAAATTCTCGGCAATGCGACGGATCAGCAGAAAATGCGTGTTCTGGAAGAGGCCGACCTCTTCGTTCTGCCAACCTATCATGAAGGATTTTGCGTCCCGATTATCGAAGCCCTGTCGAGCGGCTGTCGGGTTATTGCCTATGATAATTCCAATACACCGGCCATATCCGGTGGTCTGGCTGACCTTGTTCCAACCGGTGATGTAAACGCATTGTCGGACGCCCTAAATCGTGCAATTGACGAGATTAATTCGCTGGGGTGGCGAAAGATGGGGTACCAAAGGCATTGCGCAAATTCGCGGCACTATGTGTCGAAATTTTCCTCCTTCTCAACGTCCAGACGGTTCCTGACTTGTGTTTCGGATCTTCTGGGCACCCCAATTTGAAGAAAGAAACCAAAAGATGGCAGCAGCGAATGTTCCTTTCAGGCGAGGGATCTCACTCGGCTGGATGTTATCATTGCGGGATATCAAGAACCGTTACGCAAACTCGTACGCAGGCATTGCGTGGAGTGTGGGTGTGCCACTGCTCAATGCACTGATCACCGTACTGGTGTTCTCGATCCTGATGTCCGGAAGAATGGGCGAGCGGTATAATGACGTCCCCTTCCCCATCTTTTTCTTCGTGCCGTTCGTATTGTGGATGCTTTTTTCCGAAATCGTGGGACGTAGCCCCTCTGTTCTCAAGGAACACGGCTACCTGATCACAAAAATTGCCTTCCCGACCTGGGTGCTTCCGTTTGTACCGCTCGCGTCGACATTTCTGTCGCAGTTGATCCTGTTAATCCTGGTCAGCGGCATGTTCATCTACAATCATCTCATGCCGGCTGAACACTGGTACGTGTTCGGGCTTCTCTGGGTGATATGCCTCATGTTCTCCATGGGGGTCTCTTACGCAGTATCGGCTATATCCGTGTACATTCCGGACATGGTGCAAACCATCCCTGTCGCACTGAACATCGTATTCTGGCTGACGCCTCTGCTCTATCCACCGTCCCTGGTTGAGAACAGCGGACGGTCCGCCGTTCGCGCAATTATCATGGACTTCAACCCGTTCTTCTACTTCGTCGAGATTGCGCGCATTGCTGTCTTCGTCGACCAGCCCGTTCCATGGATGCAAATCGCCGGACTCGCGGCGTTTTCATTCCTGACGCTCGTGCTCGGCTATTTGGTGTTCCATAAGCTGAAATCAGGATTCGCAGATGTCATTTGATGGCGCCACGGCCGACACAGAACAGCACCTTTCCGCCGCAGCTGGAGAGCCGGCCATTGAGCTTGCCGATATCAGCAAGAAATACTTCAGCTATGCCTCGCCGCAACATCGCCTTTGGGAAATCATAACCGGCCAGTCGGGCAAGTATGTTCAGGAATCGTCCGCGCTGCACGATGTCAGCTTCAGGCTCGAAAAAGGCGACCGGCTCGGAATTGTCGGAGAGAATGGCAGCGGCAAGAGCACCCTGCTGAAAGTCCTCGCTGGCGTACTCACGCCAACCACCGGCAGCGTCAAAGTAAACGGCCGCATCTCCGCGCTCCTGGAGCTGGGTACGGGTTTTAACCCGGAGCTGACAGGACGCGAGAACATCCGGCAGTTTGGCTTGCTACACGGCATGAGCAATGCTGAAATTCTTGCCAGCCGCGACAACATTATCGCTTTCAGCGAGTTGGGTTCCGACGTTGACCGGCCGGTCAAAACCTACAGCTCTGGGATGGGGGTTCGTCTCGGGTTTGCCTGCGCCGTACACGTCAAACCTGACATATTCATCGTCGATGAAGCGCTCAGCGTCGGCGATGCCTATTTCCAGATCAAGTGCATGAACAAGATTCAGGCGATGCTCGATGAAGGCGTCACATTCATCTACGTGACTCATGCACCGGATTCGGTGCGTGCCTTGTGTAACAAGGGGCTTTGGCTGGACCATGGCGGCATACGCCTGAGCGGCACGGCCAAGGATGTTGGACAGGCATATGAGGCCGAGATGTTCCGACGCGTAGCTGCAGCGGGACTGAAGAAGGTCGTTACGCAAGAGAGCGACAGTGAGTCGAGCGAACCAGACCCTACCGATGAGCCTCACGTTGCCGGACTGGACGCCGCTCGCGCTCAGGTTTTCGAACAAAAAGTGGAAGCCTTTCGCACCGGGTCCGGCGAGATCCAGATTGACTATTTGGAACTCGTCAACGAATGCAGTAGTGAAACAGACGTAGCGAAATTTAATAGCTATCTTCGCATTCGAGTTTTCTATCACAAAAACAAACAGGTTTCCGGTCAGGTCAATGTTGGTGTCGGAATTGTTGACCAACGCGGAACCGAGATCTTACACTTCAGTTCATCGTCAGCGGGCGTTTACGCTTCCGACTGTGCTTTGAACACACCAATGGTGTTGGAGTTCAGCTTCAAGAACATCCTTTGCCCAGGCAATTACAGCATAAATGCTGGCATGGGCATACTTGCTCCTAACCCTCTCAGAAATGGTCAGAAGATAATCAATCAGGTAATCGACTATTGTCCCGGCGGAAGCAGGTTTTCCGTTTCACAGCCTGAAGAAAAGACCGACATGAACCTGTGGGGTATGGTGCACACAGATTATGGGGTGAATAGCGCGCAAGTGGGAGGCAGTAACCCCAACCGCGATGATGCAGATGCTCAGAACTGACTATGTCTCGCTTACTCGTATCAACATCGGAATCCTTGCTGCTCGTTGACTTAAAGTCAGAGACGATTGCCCCCTTACATATGGGATCAGGCCTGTATTTCGGAATAGCAAAGGGTCCCGATGGAAGTGTTTACGTCGCCGCTCGCAACAGGATGGTGTCATCGGCAGCCGCAATCGAAAATGAGCGCGGCTCGATTTTGATTTTTTCGAGCGACTTTGTTCTCCAGCAAGAAGTTAGCGCACCTTTTCCCTTGCGCGACATGCATGGTGTGCTGTGGCACGATAGTGCGCTTTGGATCACCTGCTCGCGAGACAATTTTATCGCGATTTTTGATGGGTCGAATTGGAGAAAATGGTATCCTACACAGGAGGATATTGGCGCCACATCCGACATTCATCATTACAATACGCTTGGAATCATCCACAATGATTTATGCCTCCTGGCGCACAACAATGGAGATAGCGAGCTATTCATTTTCGATCAGCAATCACTCACGTTGCAAACGCGCTTACCTTTGGGACGGATAGCCCATAATATCTGGTGTGAAGGCGGTGTATATTTTACCTGCTCGTCGGGAGAAGGCGACATTGTTGGCAGCGATGGTTTTCGCTTCCATGTAGGGGGATTTCCCAGAGGCTATACCCAATTGCCAGATGGTCGGAGAGCCGTCGGGATTAACGAATACACTGAGCGTGCGGCTAGAGACAAGACAACATCATGTATTCGTATATACGACACGACATGGAATCCCGACGATGAAATCGCAATGCCTATTGGTTCGGGCATGCTTCTTGACGTAGTGTCGATATAGGTATTTCGGCGAACACACAGTGAGCTGTGCATGTTCGTATGGTGGCGACCAATGGGCATTATCAGAATTCGAATCCGACCCTGCATCACGTATCCGCTAAGACTATGCGACCATTTAGAAATGGTCGCACCCATGTCAGACACATCCACCAATCTCGGACTTCCGTTTCTCTGCCCAACCAAGCTCAGAGGCATGTCACGGTGAACGAGGCGCTATGGCGCCTAGACACCATTGGTCAATTGGCAGTGGAAACGCACAACCTATCCAAGCCGCCAGGCGGCACAGCCCCGGACGCACGGCTATAGCGTCGGTGATGCTCCATGCGCGGTCTTGAATGACGGCGCATGGACGTCAATCGCACCAAAGCCCGGCTGACGCGCCTATGTGCTTGACGAGGCACATATACGTGTCTGGGAAGGCACTGCCTGGCAGAACGTAAGCACGGACTTTGCCAGCCTGTCAGGGCCTAACACCTGTACCGACTTCCAGTCGTTCGAGGGCAGTTTCGGCCTGAAGACGGCATCCGGGACGCAATATTGGGAAGCCAGCGCGTTCAATACCCGCATGTATGCTTATCGGGACTCTCCCGGAGAATTTGTGTTCGAGTATTATGACACCAGAACGCTGGACAAGCTGAATATCAATTTCATGAAATACGGCGGGGCGTTTCTGCGTGGCGGATACCGGGTCCATGATGCAGGCACTTCCGTTGTCCCGGCAAGCGACGGTACACTGAACCTCGGCGCGGCCGACAAGCGCTTCCCCAATGTATATGTTGTATCAGGCCTTGTCTCCACGTCGGACGCGAGAACAAAGACGCCACTAGCGCCTCTTCCCGAAACCGTCCTTCGCGCTGACAAATATCTTTTGCAGACCGTCGGGATGTTTGAATGGATTGATACACCGGGCGCATCGGCGGGCTACCAGATCGGCGTGATGGCGCAAGCGGTACAGCACGCCTTCGAGGCCGAGGGTGAAACGCCGGACGAGTGGGGCTCGATCAGTCGCCCGGAAGCAAAAGACGACACGCCCACGCTTGGCCTCTGCACGGATCAGGGATTGTTCCTTCTCCTCGCCGGTATGGCTCAGGAGAGCTTTTCACGAAAATAATTCAGAACGTCCAAAAGGGTCGCTTCAAACGGAATTTCCGCTTGCCATTCGAGCGCCCGCCGCACGTTGCTATTGTTACCCGCAGCGTGCGGTACGTCGCTTGGACGCAAACGGTTTGGATCAATTTCCACGGTGATGTCGGCGCTGGAGTGCGACAGCAATTCGTCAAGAATAGATTGGATGGACCGCGCCATGCCAGAGCTCAGATTGTAAACGCCGCCTTTGTCTCCTCGGCCACTGGCAGCCAGTGCATAGGCACGAGCGACGTCTCGAACATCTAGGAAATCACGGCGGGCGTCCAGATTTCCCACTTTCATGACCGGCGGCTGCTTCTCCGCCTCGATGCGTGCGATCTGCTCGGCAAAGGCCGGAACGACATAAACCGGCGTCTGACCGGGTCCTGTGTGATTGAAAGCGCGGAAACGGATGACATCCAGCCCGTCAAAAGCCATTTGGGATAGCAATACATCGGCGGCGGCCTTGGTCGCGCCATATGCAGACATGGGCTTCAGCGCGCTATCTTCCGTCACGCCGCCTTCTGCACCATTGAAGCTCACGCCGTAAGCTTCCGCACTTCCCGCGAACACGAGCCGCGCGTCCGGTACATGCTGCATGACAGCGCGGGCGATGTGGCGTGTACCATCAACGTTGACGGCCCAGGCGCCATCTCGGTCCCGGAAGGCGCGCGCCGGCTCCGCGACAGCGGCCAGATGGATAATGGCTGCCGGTTTCTGTGCTGCTATCATCTCGCCAACTGCCGCAGCATTTGTAATGTCCAAAGACACTGTTCGCCCTGCCTTGGGTACGGAATCGGAATTGACAGACACCGCTACGCGACAATCGAGTTGCACACCCAAAAGCTCAAGTGCGTCCATGACATATCCGCCGACGAACCCAGAAGCCCCAGTTATCAGGACAGGACGTGCAGCAGAAATATCATGCATTGGCGAGGTCTCAGCGTAACCGCTTGAGATCGGCGTCAACCATCTCACGGATCATATCATCCAGGGAGATCGTTGGCTCCCAACCGAGTTTTGCTTTTGCCTTCGCAGGATTGCCCAGCAGGACATCCACTTCAGCCGGACGGAACAATGTGGGATCGATGACCAGATGGTCGTCCATGTTCACACCAACATGCTCGAAAGCAATCCGGCACATATCCCTGACCGTTGTCGTAACGCCCGTTGCGATAACGTAGTCATCGGCAACATCCTGCTGCAGCATGAGCCACATGGCTTTGACATAGTCCTTGGAATGCCCCCAATCGCGCTTGGCGTCGATATTGCCAAGGCGCAATTCCTTAGCCAGACCGAGCTTAATGCGCGCGACTGCGTCGGTGACTTTCCGGGTCACGAATTCAATGCCGCGAAGCGGTGATTCATGATTGAACAGAATACCGCTTGAAGCATGCAAATCGAAACTCTCACGATAATTGATCGTTATCCAGTGGCCATAAAGTTTAGCCACCGCATAGGGAGAGCGCGGATAAAAGGGGGTGGTCTCAGACTGCATGTCTTCCTGAATCAGACCGTACATTTCGGAGGAAGAAGCCTGATAGAATCGCGCTTCAGGCGCTTCGATGCGCATGGCTTCCAGGATATTTGTCACACCAATTGCAGTCACCTGTCCCGTAAGCAGCGGCTGCTGCCATGAGGATTTCACGAACGACTGCGCGGCAAGGTTGTAGATTTCGTCGGGGCGAATGTCCTTGATCGTTCGGATAAGGCCGGACAGATCAGTGAGATCGCCATCGATCAGTTCCACGTCCTTATCGACGCCGAGCCATTTCAAGCGAAGGTCATTTATTTCCGACGTGCTAGAGCGGCGGACAAGGCCAACGACGCGATAGCCCTTTTCGAGCAACAACTGCGCAATGTAGGCACCATCCTGGCCTGTAATACCGGTTACAAAGGCCGATTTCCGATCCGCCATTCTGACTAGCTCCTGTAGCAGTTGGATTAATCATGCCCTTGTTGTGACAACCTCCGTGCTTGTCAATGGTCCGAAAAGGGCGGCTGGCAGCAACTGGACCTATATGCAATTAGTCAATAGCCAATTGCTTGACGACAACAGGCCATTCACCCATTAAAGTCCTACCTTACGACTGGTGTTTCTTGTAAGGCGAGCTCGCCCGTAACGTAAAAGTGGAAAGCGAATCATGGTGTTCCGCAGCGCCCGAAAAATCGCCGGACGCTTTCCTCCAACGGCTGCAGCGGCACGTGACATCAGGATAGCCATGTTGCCAAGAGGCAATACCAGGCGAGAGGGTTTCAATCCATCCGAGCCCTTGGTCGTTGCAGGCATGTTTCGAACGGCTAATGGATTGGGACAGGCCGCTCGCCTCGGCATCCATGCGCTTAAACGGCAAGGGTATAACCCCATCGCTGTCGACCTAAGCGATATCCTAAATCAGATCGACGGACACAGCGAGGACGCGCTTCAAAAGATGCCATCCGGCAGTAGCGGCACCCTTGTCCTGCATGCCAATGCGCCTGAAACGCGCATAGCGCTTCAGGCGCTCGGCCTTCGCCGATGGCACAATTGGCGGATCATCGGATACTGGGCGTGGGAGTTGAGCGAACCCCCAAAAGAGTGGCTGTCGATTGCCGAACACCTTGATGAAATCTGGACCCCTAGCAGTTTTGTCACGGAAGCTTTTCGTCCATTTGTCGACATACCTATCCGGACTGTTGCCCTGCCGGTTCGCGCACCGGAACTCACAGCGGATGATACACCCGCCAGATTTGACTCATCCCCGCTGCGGTGCCTGATCATGGCTGATGGACGGTCCTCGTTTCATCGCAAGAACGTGCTGTCAGCTGTCCGAATCTACCGGAATGCCTTTTCGCAAAAAGACGACACGTCCCTTACAGTGAAACTGCGCAACATGGCGGAGTATCCAGAATTTTCTCGCGATCTGACAGAGGCAGTCAGAGGCGACAGCTCGGTGACCATCATCGACGAATCGCTTTCTGACGCGCGCAGATGGAACCTTATCGCCTCGCATCATGTGATGCTGTCGGCGCACCGCTCTGAAGGTTTTGGCCTTCATCTCGCCGAAGCCATGTCGATCGGCCGGGTTGCAATGGCCACGGGCTGGTCGGGAAATATGGAATTCATGAATACTGAGAACTCAGTCCCGCTCCCTTACCAACTAGAGGCCGTCAGTGACCCCTACGGCGTATACAAGGCACCTAGAGGCTCCATCTGGGCAAAAGTCGATGAGGACGCCAGTGTCGAGGCTTTTAGACACCTGAACAAAAACAGGGACTCAGGGGTTCGCTTAGGCCAAGCCGCCGCTGAGTACATCTCAACCAATCTCGATGGGGCTGGTTACGTAAGTACGCTCGATCCATTGCGCTTGGGCGCACGATCACTTGACGTTTAAGGTAAAGGTCACATCACCTTCGTAATATTATCGATGCGCATAAGTTCTTGGCCTCCGCACATGATGCTGACAGCTTGGCGAGGCACTTCGCTAGCGGTCTCACGATAACCGGCATTGCTCGGAAACGCAGGGCCACCCGGCGACAGGTCGAGCACAAGCAGTGCCGGATCGGCTGATGCGGTCGGCCTGAGCAGCCATGGCCGCTCATCGTCGAGCTTTAGCGCCACGATGAGCTTGTGTGGCGCTGATCCGATTTTGGGCATCTGATCCACCCAGGCCGAAGCGCGCGTGACGGACGGACAGTCTGCAACCGCCTCTGGCGCCGCCCCGTTCTGCCACAAAGAACAGGCCCCAAGTGAGGCGAACCCGATCGCAATTATCACCCCACGGATTACCATTTTGTGCTCACCGCCAGCCACGTCACGCTTTCTGCATCAGCGCCGCTGATATGGTTCGGAGACGTGGAAAGGGCTGTTGAGGCTTCGCCGATCCAGTCGCCCGGCAGCCTGAAGCGATAGCGGCTCTCATAATCGATCTCGCGACCGCTGGGCGTAAGCCCGGCTTCAACTTGCGTGCTGATGAGGCTGCCTGTCGCATTGATGGCAGTGGGTGCGAGGAAGCGAATGGTGCCTGTCTCGGCGCGGCGTGGCTGTGCAACGACGAAGCTGAGCGCGCCGGGGCCTGCCGGGTGCGTCGCTCCGAGCGACCAGCGGCTTGTCCAAATGCCCTGCACGTCAACGCCCGGCAGATCGACACTCGCCATTTCCACACCGGATGACAGGCTGAGGCGCCCAAACGGGTTCCATTCGCCTTCCAGCGAATAGGCAGTCATTGCGGTCTGATCCGTTTCGCCGAAACGATTTTGCAGGCTGCCCCCCAATGCGGTTTCATCATCGGATGCTGACGAAATACCCGCCCGAAAGGACCAGAACCGCGCATCCCGACCAACACTCACACCCGTCAGCGAGCGGACCTCGTCCGTTGCCGTAAAGAGATCCATCGTAAGCCCCATGGCCACCTTATGGCTCAGCCGGGCCCAGTTTCCGCCGGTCGCATGGGCATTGCCGATGCCGGGCTCGTTGAAGAGCGTGACTTCCGGAGCTAGCCGTTCAAGGCCACCGCCCTTCCCGAACTCAACTTCTCCACCACTGAATCGGTAAGCCGCCTGATAATTCGTAACGGGCTCTTCCTGATAGGGCGCCAACCTGTCTTCCTGTATGCGCGGCGTAGACCAGGCAAAGGACACGTCGCCAACAGCCACAGCGCGCGATTCTCTTGCCGCCCAATCGGCCCGCATATTCATGTTCACAATGCGCGAGGACGGCAGCAATTGTGCCGGCATTGTCCGTGCCGCCGCGTCTGCATCAAGCTTGAATCCGCGGCCATACCCATCGCTGAACACAAGACCATTGAAGGCGCCGGACGCAGTCGCCCAGTCACCGAAGGCACCGCCAGATGGCGCAAGCGTCTGTGCCAGACTCACCGTCTCACTGGATATCGAGAGCGTCTGCTGACCCTGTGGCCGGAAAGCCTCCACCAGATTGATGATGCCCACACCGGAGACAGAGTCCGTTCCGACACCAGCAATCTCCCCGGTGATCGCATCGGGTGAATTGTCGATGTAGTCGTCCGCCGTATCAAGCAGGATCTGAAGCGCCAACTCGGGATTTTGTTTCAGATTCGGAAAAGCATCTAGCAACAGCGCCAGGGCGCCAGCGACATAAGGCGCCGAGAACGACGTTCCGGCAACGCGATAGTAGTCGCCAATGGAATCGGCGTCATTGCAGCTGGATGTCTGGGCGCCAACGCAATCTGGCAAGTCCGGATTGGAAACATTGTCATCCAGTCCCGTCGTCACGATGTCCTCGCCGGGCGCCAGGAGGTAATAGTTTTGCGCCGCCGTTCCAGCCCGGTTCGAGAAATCGGACAGGACGCGGTCCAGCGTGACCGAGCCGACAGCGACAACCCGGCCGCGCGAGGCAGCCTCCCCGGCAATATAGGCCGGTTCTGAAGGTATCTTGCCTGTGGCTTCAACAGGACTGCCCATGTCATCGATGCCGGCTGGTTCGGCCTCATTGCCAGCGGAAATCACGACGAGCACGCCAGCGTTGACTGCGCGCCGCACCGCGTTCTCCAGAGACTGGTCGCCATCAATCTCGCCGCCCAGCGACATGTTGATGACGCTGACGCCCTGCGCGACCGCATAGTCGATTGCCTTGACGAGGTTGCTGTCGGCGAATGTGCACCCTTCATCCTCGCCTGTGCGGGCACAGCTGCCTGGAGAATCGGCGCGGATGTCGAGGACCGACGCCTCATAGGCGATGCCATGGATATTGACGCCCGTGTTACCTTCATCCGCTGAGGTGGCGTAATTGTCCTGCCTGACAGCAGCCACGACACCCGTCACCAACGTGCCGTGACCTTCGGTATCGATATCGCCGGGCTGGCGTATCTGGCTGATGATATTGCCGCTCGAGTCGTAGCCGGGACAGGCACTGGTGGCGCAAACGTCGTACGTCCTGATATCGGCGTCCACGAGGTCAGGATGATCCCGCAAGACGCCGGTGTCGATTACGGCGATGCTGATGCCCTCGCCTGTCGCGCCCAACGCATAGGCCGCAGAGGCCCCGATGACCGGCAGGCCGCCTGTACGATTATACTCGTACGTTTCAAACGCGCTGACCGGTGCGATGGCCGCAGGAAATGCCGGAGGCGGCGGAGGTGAAGTTGGGGGCGGTGGTGAAGACGGCTGCGGAGAAAGAGGCGTAACGGCCGAGCCACCGCCGCCTCCCGCGCAAGCACCAAGTATAAGGGATGACGGCACAAGAAGCGCAGCAGTCAGGACGAAGGGAATCGAAGCCTGGCGAACCTTTTTATTTCGGGACACGGGATACTCCTGAGTTTGAGAGATCCTAGCACGGGGGGGAAATTGGATCTCCCGTACCTGCTGTTGAGGCAGCGTGGCGCCTATGTCATTCACCTGTCAAGCAAGTGCTGCATGGCAATGCGCTGCTGAGGGGTAGCCTTCCACCCGGACCTCTGAAATAAGGAGCGACTGTGTCAGTCAGGCACGAATACACATCAACCGCATCAGCAGGAGCAGCACCGGGCATGACCATATATCCCGTCATAATGTGCGGCGGATCCGGAACCCGTCTCTGGCCGGTCTCGACATCGCGTACCCCGAAACAGTTTGTGAATCTCATCTCCGGGGAATCGCTGTTTCGGCAAACCTTGAAACGCGTTGCGCAAGCCGATGACAGCCTCAACCTCGCAGGCCCCGTGATCATCAGCAATGCGCGTTACCTCGGTCACGTGGAGAGTCAGTTAGCTGAAGCCTCTATTACGCCGCTCGCAATTTTGCTGGAGCCCTGCGCCCGCAATACGGCAGCTGTCGCTGCCGTCGCCGCCGATTATATCAGCCGAATTGATCCTGAAGGCCTGGTCTTGCTGCTGCCGGCCGACCACTTTATCGGCGCGCCTGCCGCCTTCCGTAAAGCCATTGCTGACGCGGAGGAGATTGCGCGGCGCGGGACCATCGTCACGTTCGGCATTTCTCCCGACCGGCCCGAGACCGGCTTTGGCTATATCAAGGCTGGCGAGCCCCTTGGCCCGTCCGCCCATACCGTGGCCGCCTTCCGCGAGAAGCCTGATCACAAAACAGCCCTGACCTATCTCTCGGATGACACTTATTCGTGGAATGCAGGCATCTTCCTGTTTCCCGCCAGCCTAATGCAGTCGGAGCTCCGCGCGCATGCACCGGACGTTCTGCAAGCGGCGTCCGCAGCCCTTGATGCCACGGATACGACCATGAAGGTTCTTCACATGGACGAGACATTGTTCTCGAAGATCCGGTCTATCTCCATTGACTATGCCGTCATGGAGCATACCCAAAAGGCGGCAGTAGTCGGCCCGGTTTCGTGTGCCTGGAGCGATGTCGGCACATGGCCGGCTTGGGGCGACTTGCAGGAAAGCTCAGGCACCTCCGGACCGATATTGATCGATACCAAGAACTGCACGGTGCATACGGATGATAACACGCTCGTGGCCGCCCTCGGGGTCGAAGACCTCGTGATCGCGGTCCATGATCGCGCGGTGCTTGTGATGCCGAAATCGCGATCTCAGGATGTCAGCCTTGTCATCAATGCTCTGAAGGCACGCGGACGCACTGATCTGGTCTGACAAAACTCAGGTAAACTCGACCCGTTCCTGTGAAAAGTAGAACAGCGAGCGCGTTTCATCGTCAATATCATCGCTTGAAGCTTGGAGCAGCGTCTGCATCGCATGCTTGCGGTCTTTGAGGGCATGTTCGAAATCAGCCTCAATCAGCCGGTCAACACCAGTTGCGGCCATTGCATCGCGCACTTCCATGTAGAGCGTCAGCGAACCGCCAAGGAACATCGACTCGTACGCGATCTTGCTCGCAATCTTGTCGTGGATATCGGTGTAGTGGAACTGGCGCAGCATGGTGGCCTTGCGCTTGGTAATGAAGTCTATCTCGTGACGGTATTGCGGGTGGCGCAGGTAATAGTTCTTCAGGGCAATCATGTCCGCGTCGATCTTGCGCTGAATTGTGTCGGGCAAGTCATCATTCAATATGATGACAATATCGATATCGGACCCCTTGACCATTTCGCCCGAGACCAGATGTTCGCGCGGTTCGTCATGAGCCAGGAAATAGGCAAGGTCACCGGCAATGAAGGCGCACATGGACGAGCGGATTTCCCGCGGCAGGTCGAGGAAGAGCGACTTCATTACCTGTTGCGCAAGCGCGATCTTCTCCCGGCTGATCTCCCGATGCATGTTGGATAAGGTCCCCTGCCGCTCGATCATCTGGTCGCGCTGGCCCGGTAGGCCAAACAGCGAAAATGATAGGAAGTCACGCAGGATGGAAGGGCTGAGCCGCACCTGATCTTCACGGGTAATGTCAAACCGCAGGTAATAGCTGGCAAAGTGGGAAACCTGCAACGACCGGCTCTGGTAGCAGGCCTGCCAGAGAGCGAGTTTCGGGATGTCCGGCAGCTTTTCGGACAATTGCTTGCCAATCAACGGGCCGTGCAGGTTCAGCAGCGCTATGACATGGGATTCGACTTCAGCGATATTGGGAACGGGCATGGCGGGCCTTCCGGACGTTTCGGCTCTTTATTGGGCGGATTTGTCCAGCAAGGCCAGTAGGTAGCCCTGGTAATCATTCTTGTAGGCCATCGCCAGCGCCTCGAGCGTGGCCGCATTGATGAAGCCCTTGCGCCATGCGATCTCCTCAAGGCAGGCAATCTTCAAGCCCTGACGCTTTTCAAGGGCCTGCACGAAGTGGGAGGCTTCAAGTAGGCTGTCAAAGGTGCCGGCATCCAGCCATGTCGAGCCGCGCGGCAGCATGGTCACGAACAGATCGCCCCGCTCGAGATAGGCCCGGTTCACGCAAGTAATCTCAACCTCGCCCCTAGCCGAAGGCTTGACCGCCTTGGCTATCTCCACAACGTCGGCGTCATAGAAATAAAGCCCCGTGATCGCCTGGTTGCTGAGCGGCGCGTCAGGCTTCTCTTCAATCGATAGTGGCTTGCCCTCTGACGACAGCTCGACAATCCCAAATCTGTGCGGATCCTGAACCTGATGCGCGAACACGCGCGCACCTTTCTGCAGGGCAGCCGCTTCAAGCAATTGGCCTGAGAGCCCGGCCCCGTAGAAAATATTGTCCCCCAGCGCCAGCGCCGACGTACCGCCACTGATGAACCGCTCACCCAGAATGAAAGCCTCAGCCAGTCCGCGCGGCTCGTCCTGTATCGCATACTGGAACTCGACGCCCCATTGCGAGCCATTACCGAGAAGGGCTTTGTATGAGTCCGCGTGCTCACCCGTCGTGATGATCAGCATATCGCGGATGCCGGCGAGCATCAGCGTCGAAATCGGATAATAGATCAGCGGCTTGTCATACACCGGCAGCAGGTGTTTCGACACGCCGCGCGTGACGGGATACAGCCGCGACCCGAATCCGCCAGCCAGCACGATACCTTTCATGCGTTCGCAATCTCCTGAATCAGCGCCGGGACAGTCGCGGCAAGGCCGTCCTGCCAGTCTGGCAGCTGGACGCCGAATACATCGGTCGTGCGTGTGATGTCGAGCCGTGCATTCAGCGGACGCGTCGCAGGCGTGGGATAGGCTGAGGTTGGAACACCGTCTACTTCGGCCACCGGGCCGCCATGACGTTCACTTTCGGCAAAAATACTGCGCGCGAGGCTTGCCCGGTCCGTCTCGCCTGCCCCGGCCAGATGATATGTTCCCCAGCTTGCAAAGCCAGGCTGGGCAGCCTGCCTGGCCATTTCCAGCAACCCGGCCGCCAGCGCAGGGGCATATGTCGGACAGCCGACTTGGTCAGACACAACTGACACACGATCCCGCGTCTGCGCGAGCTTCAGCATGGTTCGCACGAAATTGTGCCCGAACTGCGAGAATATCCATGACACGCGCACAACCAAATGCCGCGCGTAAGAATCCGCCACCGCCAGTTCGCCGTCGAGCTTGGTCTGCCCGTAGATACATATCGGCGCTGTGACATCATCGGGCCGATAGGCACGCGCCAATTCGCCGTCAAACACGCAATCAGTTGAAAGGTGGATCAGCGGCACCTCTGCCGCCTTGCAGGCCAGCGCAAGGCCGGACGGCCCATCAACGTTCAGTATCCGTGCCTCGTCCGGCTCGGCCTCGGCCTGGTCGACCAGCGTGAAACCACCAGCATTGATAACGGCGACCGGCTTGTGCAGGTCGATTGCGCGAGCCAGCGTTTCAGGACGCTTCAGGTCTGCATCCGGCCGTCCGAGGCAGATCACCGACGCGCCGCCAACATGCGCCAGCGCCTGCGCGACCTGGCCCGTCCGGCCGATCACAAGGATGGTGCCTTCCGCCATGCCTCAGGCTCCGACCTTGCCGAGCCGTTGGCCGGCATAAACCGTCTCACGCAATGGGCGCCACCAGGCTTCATTGGCAATGTACCAGTCGACAGTATCGGCAAGCCCCTGCGTGAAATCGCGTGACGGTGCCCAGCCTAGCTCACGGTCTATCTTGCTCGCATCAATGGCATAGCGCAGGTCATGACCGGGCCGGTCTGCGACGAATGTCATCAGGTCGCCATGTAGTGCCCGTTGCGGGCGCCGCTCGTCCAGCAACTTGCAGACAAGCCTGACAATCTCGAGATTGGTCTTCTCGCTGTTGCCGCCCACAGTGTAGCTCTCCCCCGGCACACCCGCCTCGGCGATGCGAACCAGTGCGTCGGCATGATCTTCGACGTGCAGCCAGTCGCGCACATTCGAACCGTCGCCATAGATGGGCAGCGCAAGCCCCTCGAGCGCATTGAGCACCATCAACGGGATCAGCTTTTCCGGAAACTGACGCGGCCCGTAATTGTTCGAGCAATTGGAGACGAGCACAGGCAATCCATAGGTGCGGTGCCAGGCCCGCGCGAGATGGTCCGCGCCGGCCTTGGTCGCCGAATAAGGTGAAGAGGGGTCATAGGCAGTCGCTTCGTCAAACCGTCCTTCCGGCCCAAGAGATCCGAACACTTCATCGGTGGACACATGCACAAAACGAAACCCGGCCTTGTTACCCTGCTCATACAACGCCCGCGCAGCCTGAAGCATGGCATATGTGCCGATCAGGTTGGTCTGAACAAAGGCATCCGCCCCATCGATTGACCGGTCCACATGGGTCTCAGCGGCGAGATGGAACATCACGTCTGGCGCTTCTGCGAGCACCAGTTCCATCATGCACGATAGGTCACAGATGTCTGCCTTCACGAGACGGAAACGGCTGTCGCCATCAAATGCCGCAAGTGACGCGGGATTGGCCGCATAGGTCATCTTGTCGACAACCGTGACATGCGCGTCAGACGATTGCATCAGGCGATAGCAAAGCGCCGATCCGATAAATCCGGCGCCGCCCGTGACGAGATACTTCATCGCACAGCTCCGGCCGTCGCAACTGGAAACAGCGCCCCAAGCTCCGACAAGCGCGGATGCTTCCGATCGCGATCAGATAGGACCAATTCCCCGGTCGGGAAAGGCCAATCTATGTCGAGGGCGGGATCATCAAAGGCCAGCCCGCGATCAGATTGCGGCTCGTAATAGTTCGTGACCTTGTAGGAAATCTCGCAATCGGGCTGCAGCGTGCAGAAGCCGTGGGCAAAGCCGGCCGGCACGTAGACCTGCTCACCCTTCTCAGCCGAAAGCTCAACGCGTGTGTGCCGCCCGAATGTTGGCGAGCCATGCCGAATATCCACGATAACATCGAGTATCCGTCCGCGCGTGCAGCGCACGAGCTTGCCCTGCGCATATGGCGGCAGCTGGAAGTGCAGGCCACGCAACGTGCCCATGGCTTCGGAACGGGACTCGTTGTCCTGAACGAAATCCACCGAAATCCCCGCCTCTGCATAGAGCCTGGCGTTGAAGGTTTCTGAGAACCAGCCACGCGCATCCCCGATACGCGCAGGCTGGATCAGGATCACGTCCTTGAGGACAGGATCAGGTCGGAACTCGGGCTTCATAAACGCGCTCTTCAGCAATTGCAGCAGGCATGTGCCTTCGGGCGAGGGCTATAACATGAACCGGAGCACCCGCAACGCGCGAACGTCACTCAACCGTGACGGACTTGGCGAGGTTTCGAGGCTGGTCCACATCGGTTCCCTTGGCCACGGCGACGAAATAGGCCAGCAACTGCAAGGGGATCGCGGTCAGGATCGGCATGGCAATCTCGTCGGCATCCGGCAGTCGGATGACGTGATCGGCCCGGTTACCCGCCAGCTTGATGCCCTTGTCATCGGAGATCAGGATGATCCGGCCGCCCCGAGCCCGCACCTCTTCCACGTTCGAAAGCGTCTTCTCGAACAGGTCATCATAGGGCGCGACCACAACGATCGGCAGGTCCTGCTCGATCAGGGCGATCGGACCATGCTTCAGCTCGCCGGCGGCATAGCCTTCAGCGTGGATATAGGACACTTCCTTCAGCTTCAGCGCGCCTTCCAGCGCCAGCGGGAAATAGCGGCCCCGGCCAAGGAAAAGCACGTCTTTGGCCTTGGTCAGCGTCTGCGCAATGGCCTTGATCTCCGGCTGCGCTTCCAGCGCTTCCGACACTTTGCGCGGCAGCGAGAGCAGGCTCTTCACATATTTGGCCTCGTCACCGGCCTTGAGGTGCCCACGCGCCTTGGCTGCTGAAAGCGCCAGCACCGCCAGAACGGCGAGCTGGGCCGTAAAGGCCTTGGTCGAAGCCACACCGATCTCGGGCCCGGCATGCGTCGGCACAATGGCCTTGGCCTCCCGCGCAATAGAGCTTTCCGGCACGTTGACGATCGCAATCGCGGGCGACTTGTTTTCGCGGCAATAGCGCAGCGCGGCCAGCGTATCGGCCGTCTCGCCGGATTGGCTCACAAACAGGGCGGGGCCCGTCACCGGCAGGACCGGTTTGCGATAACGGAATTCGGACGCGATGTCCGTTTCAACGGCCAGTCTGGCGATCTGCTCAAACCAGTATTTCGCTGTATGGGCTGCGTAATAGGCCGTGCCGCATGCAATCGCGACGGCGCGGTCTGCGTCGGCAAAGATCTGGCTCGCTGTATCGCCCGCCTGGATCGTCTGCGTTGCCTGGTCGATATAAGGCAGGATGGAGCGGGCAAGCGATTCCGGCTGCTCGTGAATCTCCTTCAGCATGAAGTGGTCATACTCGCCGCGCTCGATCAGAGCGTCATTGACGGCAGAAGTGACACGCGGACGGTTCACGCGTTCGCCGCGCGTATTGCGAATGTCGGCGCCGTCTGGCCGCAGCACCGCCCAGTCGCCCTCTTCCAGATAGGTCACGTCACGGGTCAGCGGCGCCAGCGCAATGGCATCGGAGCCGAGGAACATCTCGCCATCGCCATAGCCAAGCACAAGCGGGCTGCCCCGGCGGGCGCCCATCAGTACGCTTTCTTCCCCTGCAAAGATCACAGCTAGGGCAAACGCACCCGTCAGCTGGCCAAGCGTGGCTTCAAACGCATCCACGGCGCTCAGCCCCTCGTCCATCTTCTGGGCGATGAGCTGGGCGATGACTTCACTGTCGGTTTCGGACTCAAACACGCGGCCTGCCGCTTCCAGCTCGCTGCGCAGGTCGCGGAAATTCTCGATTATGCCATTGTGCACGATAGCGACATTACCCGACATGTGGGGGTGGGCATTGGTTTCATTAGGTTTTCCGTGGGTCGCCCAGCGCGTGTGGGCAATGCCGGTCAGGCCATCCATCGGCTCTTCTTCAAGGCGGGCCTGCAGGTTGACGATCTTGCCCTTGGCACGGCGGCGTTCGACTTTGCCACGCGAAGAGATGGCAATGCCTGCGCTGTCATAGCCGCGGTATTCCAGCCGCTTCAGGCCGTCGATCAAACGGTTCGCAACAGGTTCAGAGCCCGTAATCGCAACAATGCCACACATAATCTACCTCCAGGGAATCAGTGAGCTTAGATAGACCCGACCATTCCGTCTGAATAATGACAGATTGTTGGAAATTGCGACAATCTCGGGGTATTCTTAGCGTTAACAGGCGATCTGCGGGATCGCGCCGACTGTATAGCGCTGCTTACAAGTGCGTTTCCTGTAAATCGCGCTCTTCCATCCCCATTCTAAGGCGACTAGGACGACACAAAACAGACTGAAGGACGTTGCGAACCTTGGCCAAGATGACCCATCTCGACCGGCTTGAAGCTGAGAGCCTGCATATCATGCGGGAAGTAGCTTCGGAGTGCGAAAACCCCGTCATGCTCTATTCGGTGGGTAAGGATTCCGCCGTGATGCTGCACCTGGCGATGAAGGCTTTCTATCCGTCACGGCCGCCCTTTCCGCTGATGCATGTCGACACGACGTGGAAGTTCAAGGAAATGATCGCGTTCCGCGACCGCAAGGCCGCTGAGATGGGAATGGACCTGCTCGTCCACATCAATGAAGACGGCGTGCGCGATGGCGTCGGCCCTTTCACCCATGGCTCGGCCATGCATACCGACATCATGAAGACCGCCAGCCTCAAGCAGGCGCTCGACAAGTACAAGTTCGATGCAGCCTTTGGGGGCGCCCGGCGCGACGAGGAGAAATCCCGCGCCAAGGAACGCGTCTTCTCGTTCCGCTCGGCCGAGCATCGCTGGGATCCCAAGAAACAGCGCCCTGAGCCCTGGAACCTCTACAATACCCGCATCCATCCGGGCGAGAGCATCCGCGTCTTCCCACTGTCCAACTGGACCGAACTCGACATCTGGCAGTACATCCGCCGCGAGAATATCGAGATCGTCCCGCTCTATTTTGCAGCTGAACGCCCGGTCGTGACCTGGAACGGCGTCGACGTCATGGTCGACGATGACCGCATGCCGGAAGAACTGGCGAAGACGGCCGTGATGAAGTCCGTCCGCTTCCGCACACTCGGCTGCTATCCGCTGACCGGCGCTGTCGAGAGCACCGCGTCCACGCTTGAAGAAATCATCCAGGAAATGCTGCTGACCACGACGTCAGAGCGCCAGGGCCGAGTCATCGACGCCGACCAGGCCGCCTCCATGGAGAAGAAGAAACAGGAAGGCTATTTCTGATGCGCCTCACCGACGACCTCATCGCCTCAGACATCGGCGCCTACCTGCAGAAGCACGAAGACAAGTCGCTGCTGCGCTTCATCACCTGCGGCAGCGTGGATGATGGCAAGTCGACCCTGATCGGCCGTCTGCTCTACGATTCCAAGATGATCTTCGAAGACCAGCTGGCCTCACTGGAAGCCGATTCCAAACGCGTCGGCACGCAAGGCGAGAACATCGACTTCGCCCTCCTCGTCGACGGTCTCGCTGCCGAACGCGAACAGGGCATCACGATCGATGTCGCCTATCGCTTCTTCGCCACCGACAAGCGCAAGTTCATTGTCGCCGACACGCCGGGTCACGAACAATACACCCGCAACATGGCGACGGGCGCGTCCACCGCCGATGTTGCCATCCTGATGATCGACGCGCGCAAGGGCATCCTGACCCAGACGCGCCGCCACAGCTTCATCACGACCCTGCTCGGCATACGCCGCCTGGTGCTCGCCGTGAACAAGATGGATCTGGTCAATTACAGCCAGCAGGTCTTCGACGACATCGTTGCCGATTTCTATGATTTTGCCGATGAACTGGCGACCGACCTGGAAGTCCAGCCGATCCCGATGTCGGCTCTTGCCGGCATCAATATCACCGAGCGCTCGAACGAGACCGACTGGTATGATGGCCCGAGCCTGATGGAATACCTCGAAACCGTGCCAATCGGCGACAAGCGCCTGAAAGCGCCGTTCCGCATGCCGGTCCAGTGGGTCAACCGCCCGAACCTCGACTTTCGTGGTTTCTCCGGCCAGATCGCGGCTGGCAGCGTCAAGCCGGGCGACCGGATCAAGACCATGCCTTCCGGGCGCCAGTCCACGATCACCCGCATCGTCACCGCCACCGGCGACCTTGACGAGGCGATTGCGGGCCAGTCCGTGACGCTCACACTCGCCGATGAAGTCGACTCATCACGCGGCGACGTCATCGTCTCGGCCGACCATCCTGCCGAAGTTTCAGACCAGTTCCAGGTCCGCGTCCTCTGGATGAGCGACACGCCCCTCCTGCCCGGCCGTCGCTATCTCCTGAAGATCGGCGCCAAGACCGTGACCGCCACGATCAACGCTCCGAAATACGGCATCGACATCAACACCCTGAACGACATGCCCGCCAAGACGCTGGAGCTGAACCAGATTGGCGTCACGACGCTGTCGCTCGACCAGGCCATCCCGTTCGATCCCTATGACGAGAACCGCGAAATGGGCGGGTTCATCCTGATCGACCGCCAGACCAATGATACGGTCGGCCTCGGCCTGATCGACTTTGCCCTGCGCCGCGCCTCCAACATCCACCGGCAGGCCATCGATATCGACCGCGCCACGCTGGCCGAACAGAAAGGCCAGAAGCCGGCCGTGCTCTGGTTCACGGGCCTCTCGGGTTCGGGCAAGTCGACCATTGCCAACGCCCTGCAGAAGCGCCTCTTCGCGCTCGGCAAGCACACGTTCATCCTCGATGGCGACAATGTCCGCCACGGCCTCAACCGCGATCTCGGGTTCACCGATGTCGACCGCGTCGAGAACGTGCGGCGCGTGTCCAACGTGGCCCGCCTGATGACCGATGCAGGCCTTATCACGCTCGTCTCGTTCATCTCGCCGTTCCGCAACGAGCGCCAGATGGCGCGCAGCCTGATGGCCGATGGCGAGTTCATCGAGATCCATGTCGACACCCCCCTCGACGTGGCCGAAAGCCGCGACGTGAAAGGCCTCTACAAGAAGGCCCGCGCTGGCGAGATCAAGAACTTCACCGGCATCGACAGCCCGTACGAGCCGCCGCTCACGCCGGAGCTGCGCATCAACACCGTCGGACAATCCCCGGAAGACGCCGCCGAAACCATCCTCGACTACCTGAAGGAAAAGGGCTTCCTGTCGGACTAGGGCAGCGGCCGGTTTCCCCAACGTCCCATCTCGAAATCCGCGCACGGGCGCGCTAAGCCCGTGCGCAGTAGAGATTTGTGAGATCAAGGGAGTAAGAAATGGCCAAGGGAGACATGCCCGTCCTCGTCGGTGTGGGACAGAGCCTTAGTCAGTGGGACGGCACCAGCGGCCCTGACGGCGCCCCCTCGCCCCTGTCACTCATGGTCGATGCATCGAAGGCTGCGCTTGCCGATGCCGGCGCGGCCGGTATTGCTGGCGCCATCGATACGCTCGCCGTCGTCCGCATCTTCGAGGACTCTGTCGGACGCGCGCCGCACCCGCACGGCCACAACACGAACCTGCCCGGCACGCTCGCCCGCGACATTGGCGCAAAGCCTGCGAACCTCATCTATGAGACCGTCGGCGGCCAGAGCGCGCAGGCCCTCGTCAACGAGATGGCCGCCCGCATTTTCGCTGGCGAGGCCGAAGTCGCCCTCATCTCCGGTTCGGAAGCCAACCGCGCCTCCAAGGGCGCCCGCCGCCACAATGTCGAGATTAACTGGGCCGATGGCGATGACGCCGCCTATGAGGATCGCGGAATGGGCCCGATGATGCTCACCCGCGAAGAGATCAAGCACGGCCTGATCGCCCCGGCCTATTTCTATGGCATGTTCGAAAACGCCATCGCTGCCCGCGAAGGCCGCACCCGCAGCGAGCATCGCCGCGCCATGGCAGAACTCTTCCAGCCCTTCTCCGCCGTTGCCGCGAAGAACCCCTACTCGCAGTTCCCTGTCGAGCACAGTGTCGACTTCCTCTCGACGCCTTCGCGCGAGAATTACGAATATTCCGACCCCTTCCTCAAATGGTTCATCGCGCAGGATGCCGTGAACCAGGGCGCTGCCGCGATCCTGATGAGCGAAAGCAAGGCCGTTGAACTCGGCGTCCCGCAAGACAAGCGCGTCTACCTCCATGGCGGCGGCGAGGCCGGCGACAACCATATTTCCGTGCGGCCAAAGCTCGACGGCTCCTGGGCCATGGAACAGGCGACCTCACGCGCCCTGACACAAGCCGGTGTCACAGCCGACGACATTGATCATTTCGACCTCTACTCCTGCTTTCCCTGCGCGGTATTTTCATCCGCTGCCGCCATGGGCCTCGACTGGAAAACCGATCCGCGTCCGCTCACGCTGACCGGCGGCCTGCCCTTCTTCGGCGGCCCCGGAAACAATTACTCCCTCCACGGCATTGCCGAGATGGCCCACACACTCCGCGCGGCGCCCGGCCACCTCGGCCTGGTCCTCGCCAATGGTGGCTGGATGACCAAGGAAGCCGCCGGCGTATACTCAACAGAGAAGCCAAAGGCGTTCCGTCCGGTGGCGCCTGCCGCCAAGGCGAAGACAGAAGTGGAAGTCCATCAGGCCAGCGGCGAAGGCACGCTCGAAACCTTCACCGTCACGCATGGCAAGGCTGGTCCTGAGGCTGGCATCATCTTCGCCCGCCTCGCCGACGGCCGCCGTACGCTTGCCAAGGCCAGCCCGGCCGCCCTCGCCGTGCTGCGCGAAGAGGCAAGCCCCGTCGGCCGCAAGGTGAAGATCACCGTCGAAGACGAAGTCGGGACATTCGACTTCGCCTAGGCGACACGACCGTCCGGGCTCCTCTTTGGTTTTTCAAGGTCTGAACTGGTTTCTCATGGGACCGCGATGGCTTTGCCATGGATTTTGACTTGGGTGCCAACAGTGCCTATCGGTCCTCAGTCATCTGACAGGAACGAAGCCCTGTCAGGTGCGTTTGAGGAACAGAAGCAGGGCGTTCGGGAGTTTACATGACTGAGTTCAAAGGGCGCGCGATCGTCACGTATGGCCGCAGCCTTATGGCTGTCGTGATTGCACATTCTCTTTCAAAACAAGGCATAGAAGTCATAACCTGTGACAGCGTCGGCATGACGGCGGCGTCCTTCTCCCGCTTCACTGAAGGCAATTTCGTACATGCCGATCAGGCGGACGACCCGCGCCGCTACCTCGCCGACATGGTCGCCCATGTGCGCGAACTGAAGCCCAAGGATGATCGCCCCTATATCCTGATCCCGACATTCCGGGACGGCAAGTTCCTCTCCGAGCACCGCGAAAAATTCGAGGGTCTGATCACGCTCGCCGCCGCCGATTTCACGTCCATCGACCAGGTCGATCCCAAGCAGCATCTCGTTGAAACGCTGAAGCCGCTCGACATCGCCGCACCGAAAACCTTCACGCCCACCAATGCTGAAGAAGTAAAAGCCGCCGTCGCAGAACTCACCATGCCCGCCCTCATCAAGGCCGTTGATGAAGTGGGCGGTCGGGGCATCGAGTTCTTCCAGGACAAGGACAAGCTCCTCAAACGCGCCATCGAACGCGTCGCCAAGGAAAACCCGCCGCCCCTGATCCAGCAAGCCGCCGATGGAGAGGACTATTGCCTCGGCGTGCTCTACGAGAACGGAGAACTGCGCGCCCACATGGCGTATCACAACCTCCAGAACATGCCCTCCGAAGGCGGCGCCGGCGCCATGCGCGAAACCATCGACGACGCGCCCTTCATACGTGCCGCCAATACGCTCATGAAAGCTGTCGGCTGGAACGGTGTCGCCGAGATCGACTTCATGTGGAGCGGCAATCCGGAAGACGAGCCGGTGATCATCGAGGTCAATCCGCGCTTCTGGGCAGGCCTGTTCCAGAGTGTCGAGTCCGGCGTCGATTTCCCCTGGCTTCTCTATCAGCTGTTCGCAAACGGAACCGTGGAGGAATCCAGGGATGCCGTTATCGGCACAAAGACCCGCATCCCGGTCGCCTGGGCAGCGGGCGCCATAAAGGATGCGCTATCGGCCGATATAGACACCGAAGGAGCGAAGGCTGCGGTGCGCGACATGATGGATCATGTTGAAAAGGGCGAGCTTCGCAGTGCGTTCAGCGCGCTGAAGACAGCGTTCGGCAAGGCCACCAATCTCGAGGAAGGCATCGCCCTCCTGCGCAAGCAGGCACGCAATGCAAAAAGTGCCAAGTCAGAGCTTATGTTCGATGATGACCCGATGACCTCGCTCGGCATCTTCTTCATCCTCAGCTCCCTCGCCCGGCACGGCAAGCTGCCACCGGAAGTGACGGACTAAACGACATGGCAGACAAGCCCATCGTCGGAATCACCAAGCCTGAAGGCGGCGACAATCTCGCCTACGCCGCCATCGCGCTGGCCGTGCGGCTGGCCGGTGGCAAGCCTGAAACGCTGACAACAGGCATGTCATGGCGCGAGGCGCCGATCGACGCCCTCATCATAGGCGGTGGGTCGGACGTTTTCCCGCCGCACTATAATCAGGAGGCTATCGAGGACGCCCATTACGACCGCAACCGCGACGAAATGGAAATGTACTGGGCCCGCACCGCGCGCAACACCGACCTGCCAACGCTCGCCATATGCCGCGGGGCGCAAGTGATGAACGTCGCCGGTGGCGGCAGCCTGCATCAGGAACTCGAAGGCGTGTTCGAGGACGTGGATTATCCCTCCACCCTTCCCGGCCATATCCTCTACCGCAAGACAATCGAGACGACCGACGGCAGCCTCATCCGCGATATTCTCGGCAAGGCCAGTGTCAGGGTCAACTCGATCCATAAGCAGGCCATCGCCAGGATCGGCAAGAATCTCGTCATCACGGCGCGAGAGCCCAATGGCGTCGTCCAGGCCATCGAAGACCCCAGCAAGACTTTCTATCTCGGCGTCCAGTTCCATCCGGAATTCCTGACCTATCGCGGCAGGTTCCGCCGGATCTTCGAGCGCCTCGTCTCAGCGGCCTATCAGGCGCGCACAACGAGCCCGCAGCCGCAGTCTTGAGCTTGCCCCTTCCCGCAACTTCGATAAGTCTCCGGCCATGACCCAAGCTTTCAAGACATTCGGTGTAATCGGCGGCGGCGCATGGGGCACAGCCATTGCGCAAATGCTCTGCCGCGATGGACAGGACGTGACCCTTTGGTGCCTCGAGGCGGAAGTCGCTGACGCGATCAACACCGCGCACGAGAACACGGTTTTCCTGCCCGGCGTACCGCTCAAGCCTGCCCTGCGCGCCACAACCAAGCTGGCTGACCTCTATAATCTCGACGCGCTCTTCGCCGTCGCTCCGGCGCAGCATACGCGCAGCACGCTGGCCGCCCTGAAGGGCCATATCGCGCCCGGAACGCCCGTCGTTCTCTGTTCGAAAGGCATCGAGCTTTCCACGGGAAAGTTCATGACCGAAGTGCTCGCCGACGCGCTGCCCGAGGCCAGCCCCGCCGTCATGTCCGGCCCCAGCTTCGCCATTGATGTCGCCAAGGGCCTGCCAACCGCCGTGACACTCGCCGTGGAAGATGAATCCATCGGCAGCGAACTCATACAGTCCATCTCGACCCCGACCTTCCGGCCCTATCTCGCCAGCGACCTGCTCGGCGCCGAGATTGGCGGCGCGGTGAAAAACGTGCTCGCAATTGCCTGCGGCATTGCCCTCGGAAAGGGCCTTGGACGGTCCGCCCATGCCGCGCTCATTGCCCGAGGAAGCGCCGAAATGACCCGCCTTGCCCTCGCACTGGGCGCAGACCGCGAAACCATGTCGGGCCTCTCCGGCCTCGGCGACCTCGTCCTCACCTGCAGTTCCGAAACCAGCCGCAACATGAGCTGCGGCCTCGCCCTCGGGCGCGGCGAAAGCCTGGGCAGCATCATGGGCGCCCGCAACGCGGTCACCGAAGGGGTCGCGACAGCGCCTGTCCTGCGCCGTCTCGCCAGCGAACATGGCGTCGACATGCCTATCTGCGACGCCGTCGCCGCCGTCATTGAAGGCGAGATCAGCGTGGATGATGCCATCACGACCCTGCTCATGCGCCCCAACAAGGCCGAGAGCGTGCTGGCCTGAGCCAGCAGAATTGCGGGCACGTAAAACCGGCCCGTTCAGGCGCGTGATGACGTGCGAACCCTGCCAATCTGAAGCATTTTCTACAGATCTGGAGGAATTACGACTCTACAAAATCTAGGATGGAACCAGTAAAGTCTATTTGCTTACAAGGGACTTCTCCCCCGTCGACTCTACTCACTTTTATCTTGCACTCATCTCGCACTCATCTCGCACTCATCTCGCCCTAACAGGTTGATGCAATCGGACGCTTTAAGGTATGCGTCCGGAGGTGACACCTAATGTCAGGCCTTGACGGGATT